>Ga0208587_1000261_pt1 | contig 29140 bp, 37 predicted proteins | sample NGESurdeep092012_7_FD_184472 | JGI IMG/M metagenome (GOLD analysis project Ga0208587, IMG submission 184472) | Arctic peat soil microbial communities from Barrow, Alaska - NGEE Surface sample 210 deep-092012 (SPAdes) | ecosystem: Environmental > Terrestrial > Soil > Wetlands > Peat ...
AATATGGTCGTGGCATGGCTGGGCTTGCGGAGATCGCCATCTGCAGCCTACTGCCTCCCCTCACTTTCGGATATAGCTTCTAAGGAACTGCTCTAATGGGAACGAACACAATGTGGGTCGCGACGGCACTCGTCACCGTGCTCAGCCTGGTAACCCATCGGGCGAGAATCGCAGACTTGCCCATACCAGCGCGGGCCAACAGCATTGCGTAACGGACAGAATGCGAGTCGTTGAACCAGGCGTCGAGTTGGTCGAGAGCCGCTTGCCGCCCGCCGAAAGCTACCGGTTGGTCCGACGAGCCCAAGTAATATTCCAGGAAGCTTCGAATGTTCCCGTCGTAGCGCGTTGGCAACCGATCCAGACCGTTAAGAACGCGGATCGAGAGTTGCTCGACGGTTCCGATCTGTAAGATGTCGCGGATTTGGGAGCCTTGCTGGGCGGTGATCGACTGGTCGATACGTCTGGGGTCGGCCACGGATTAGGTCTCGCGGTTCCGGTCCAGGATTGCATTGCCACCGACAGATCCAATCTGCGTCACGTCCCGAGACTGGCCGGATATGCTGATTCTCTGGTGAATGTGAGTCCGTTCGATGGCTTCTGCCCCGCGAACCGAGTCCGCAACTTCGGCGAGAAAGTCCGCGTCGCTCTTCAAGTGTTCGGCAAGAACTGCTATAAGGGCCGAACAACGTGTCGCGTCGTCCGGGAGCTCTTGCGCACGGATGAGAGTCTGACTGGCGTAAGGATCAGATGCGAACTTGCGTACGACCGAGTCGTAGAGCGACTTCAGCTTGTTCCAGGCATCCTCGCCCATTTTTTCGGATGCCTTACCCGCGGCCTTCGCCAGATATGGCGCCAGAATGGTAACCGCAAGCTGACTGAGATGAACGGGATCCATTTATTGCCACCTTGAGCAAGCATCAGCGTTGAATAAGAATATCACGCATTTGATCGTTTCGTTTGCGCACCCCAGGGGCTGCAGGAGCTGGTCGACGTGGATCTGGGGGGATATTTTCATCTGTCAAGTCCAACCTGTTATGTCCGCTCCGCGTCAATTGGCTGTGTAACGCCCAAACCGTTGAAATGGCTGTTCGGCCGCTCAATTTCGCGGATTGGTAACGGTAAACGCCCTAGCATCCATCGATTCCGAGTTTCCTACTCCCTGCGTTGTCCACATTCGTGTCAGTTGATGAAAAATCGCCTTCGCGTGAGCGGAGAAATGGCGATGCCCTGCGAGAACCCTCAGGAGCCGGATTTCTCCTGAGTCGGGCTGAATGCCAGCCTTGCCGGCCGCACTCAGAACCTGGCCCATCAGTTCATCAGTTCCTGCTTTGGAAATCGGCTGCCGTGTGTCTGCATAAGAGAACAGCTAGAGCGCACGCGACAGCCATGAGTGAGTTGATACGGTCGTAGCAGGAGGGATTCAACATGGGCCGGCATTATCAACGAGGTTATCTCAGGTGTGCAAAGCGAAAGTCTGGATCGAATTGCTGGGAGTTTCTCTGGCGGGAGAATGACGCGGCGGGAAAACGCATACGCAGGACCGCTGTCATCGGGTCCGTCGAGCGGTATCCGACGAAGGAAGAGGCGCTAGATGCCGTGAACGGGCTCAGAATGCAGGTTAACGCGGATCGCAATCGCCAGCCTGTGCATCCTCTTCTGATCGCCGACTTGATCGATCATTATGTTCACACGGAGCTCTCGCCAGACGCCGACTGGCATTCTCACGCGACGCGTATTGTGTACAAGTATTACCTGAATAAGTGGATTCGTTCGTACTGGGGAAAGATGGGCCTTGGTGCGGTACGAACTATGGCAGTTCAGCATTGGCTGAGGGGGCTACAACGGGCCGACGGCACTCCGTTGGCCAACCCAACGAAAGCAAAGATCCGCAATCTATTCAGTTTGCTGTTCAATCATGCAATACGCTACGAGTGGCTCGAACAAGGCAGAAACCCGATCAAATTGGTTCGTCAAAGCGCGAAGCGTAAGAGCACCCCGGAGGTGCTGGACCCCAATGAGATCCTGGGCCTTCTGCTGCAGTTGGATTCGTGCTTCCGCTTGATGGTTATGCTCGATGTGACGACAGGGCTACGACGCAGCGAATTGTTCGCTCTCAAGTGGCTCGATGTCGATTTTTCGAACCTGACCATCGATGTCCAGCGGTCTATTTACTTAGGAAAGATTGGTACCTGCAAGACCGAGGCATCTCGCAAACCGGTCCCCTTGGATGAGCGCGTGGCGGCTGATCTCTGGCTCTGGAAAGAGAGCAGCAAATATCGGAATCCCAACGACTGGATATTTGCGAGCCCTCATGTCAACGGGGAACAACCGTTCTGGCCAGACATCGTGCTGCAAAAGATCATCCGCCCAGCAGCAATTCGCGCTGGAATCCGCAAAAGGATCGGGTGGCATACGTTTCGGCATACTTACTCAACCCTGCTGATCGCGAATGGGGAGAACGTAAAGGTCGTCCAGGAACTCATGCGCCATGCCAGCAGCCGCTTTACACTCGAGGTCTATACGCAGGCGCGTATCGAAGCGAAGCGGCAGGCGCAACAGCGGCTGGTGCAGGTAATTCTCTCCGAAGAGCACGATGCATTGGCACCCGCGATCCAAGGCGGTTCCGATGTCGCGGTGGCGTGATCGCGGCTGCCCATGGCTCGATCCGGTTGGATGGGCTGCTTCCATCTAACCAAGGTTTGATTTTGGGGTCACCTGCCGCTCGATACAGAGGACAGGTTCTGCGTGACAACGCCGCGGAAAAACCCTAGACTGAAACTGTCTGTAATGGAATTGGATTGCCATTATGATTCACCGAGCCAGAGATCTCTCTCCGGACCAAAAGCTGCTCATTGAAAGGCTGTTGGGTCGTCGGGTCCTAGAAGACGAGGCAATCAGCGTCCACGCCTTCGAGCCCCCCGCTGTCCCAGACGAGCGGCGGGGGGAAATTGCAGAAGAACTGAGGAAGTATTTCGCTGAAGTGGACGCCAACCGCAGCCCCGCCTCTCCTGACGAGGCCGACGAAGTCATCACCGAGGCAATCCGAAGCACTCGCCCTGGCTATCGTCCTCATCAGTGAGAATCGTCCTTGATACCACGATTCTCGTTCGCGCGACCGAGAGTTCCCACGGACTCGCCCGGGTCCTCCGGTATCCACGCCTCCAGGCGTTCTATGGCTTGACGGAGGAGCGCACCTACGATTTCGTCCGCTATCTGCACGACGTGGCGGAGATCGTGTCTTTGACTCCACTGCTTGCTATGCCCATCCGGGACGTAAACGACATCGTCGTAATGCAGACAGCAGTCATCGGCGAAGCGAATATCCTCTGCACTAGAGACGAGGATTTCTACGATCCCGTGGCAAAGGGATTCTTAAGCAAAGTCGGCATAACGGTTATGGACGACATCTCCCTGATGCATCGCTTGCGTTCTTGACCCATAGACTTTGCAAGTGTGGATCGCGACCTTCCGATGGGGCGATCCGGATGGATGGGGCTTCTCCGATCACACAATGATTTGAGGCACATAGCGGAGCAATTGGAGCGTTCTGGAGCAACGGAGAACACGAAGATGCTCTGCAAGTGATTGATTCGGTTGGTGGGCGCTACAGGATTCGAACCTGTGACTTCCACCGTGTGAAGTAATTTCCTGTTGCCTGCCATCCAAACGAACCCTAACCCGACATCTCCTACAAGCCGGTCTCTGGCCAACCTCCGGCTTGCCGAACACACATCTATGATCGGCGATCATCCTTCCGGAAGTCCTCTCACCTTGACGACACGACGGCAATTCATGCAAAGCCCTTGTTTTCGTCAATTGAGATCCACGTTGCGGCACCGTAACCAGGGCCAGTGGTTATCCGGTGTGGGTCATCATCTCCTAGGAATCTCGCCTCAATTCCTCACCGTCAAGACGGGGCAACTTGCACCGCGTACCACTTCGTACGCAGTGGTCCACAGCGCGTGGGAGGCCATATCGATATGGGCTGAGCGATGCAAACCCATAATGATGGCGTCGACTTGGAAAGTCTCAGCTGCCCGCAGGATTTGTTCACTCGGCGATCCGAACTCGACTATGAATTCAGGTTTGACTGCCAGCTCAGTGTTCTGCGGCACCAATTCCTGAAGCCGCCTTAGGCTCGCCATGCGAGCCTTCTCTCGCATTTGCATGAGGTCGCCGCCAGTGTGCCAACGAAAACCCTCGGAACCCCAGACTGGAGAGACAACATGGAGCAAAACGAGTTTTGCTCCGAAGTGATTGGCGAACGAGATGGCATATGGCAGGGCATGCAAAGAAGCTTCACCGAAGTCCGTAGCGAACAGAAAGGGCCAAACTAAGCTAGTGCTCTCGACTGGGGCCTCTTGAAATGAACCTGAACCAACGGTCAGAACAAGGCAATCGGTGTGACGAAAGATCTGTTCCGCCACTGACCCAAAAAGCAGCTTCCCCAAACCTCGTCGGCCGTGTGTGCCGATGACCATCAGATCCACTTGTTCTTGCCTCACTACTTTGTCCAACTCTTCCCATACATCACCTTGCCGGACGATGAACTCATGACGCAGACCGGCCAGTGTCCCACTTTGAGCGAGATCGTCCTCCAATTGCCGAACATCCCTCCAGGCGGCCCCGGTGGCCGCGGCTACTGCGTCTGGGCCAACGAGAGAGAATCCCGACGAGGAGACGACGTGCGCGAGGCAGAATTTCGCCCCATAGTGCCGGGCGATGGCAAGAGCATGGCGGAGGGGTTTCGCAGATGCTTCTGAGAAATCAGTTGCGATCAGGACCGACTTCAGGCGAACGTTTACAGCCGGTGCAATGAGTGACATAGGCACCCCCCTTCCCAGCTCAGCAGAGAAATAAAGGATGACTCCCGAGTGTGAGGTGTGGTGGACTCGTGCTGAATTACTCTGGGCATGGTGTCCTATTTTGCTGCACTGCAGCATTGCCTACAAGGTAGTAGTTACAGTGTGGTTTGTCAATATTGACGTTGGTTAAGATTCAACGCCGCGATGGGAAACAGAGCCGGAGGGAAAGCAGACATGGGAGCGCCGTGAGAATATCCAATGTTACAAGGGAACCGGAAGATGCGCCATCCGCGCCAGTAGATCTTGGCTTGGGTCGAAGGTCAGACTGGTGTCGGCATTGCCGCCCCAGGTTCGTCCTAGGCGCGGCCGGTGCTCGGCCCGATGCAGCCGCGCGGCCTCAAGTTAAGCAGACCATCGCCTACTTCGCTGTTTGGCCTCGAGCGGTAGGTTCGAAGCATCTCGACAGCGGTGGCCGCAGGCAACCGCTCCATCGTTTGCGCCTCACTCAAGGTGTTGTGGTACTGCCCGTCGGAACGGCGCCAACCGGAGCAGGTGCCTCGCGCAATTGACGGCGCAGGATTTTGCCCAGGTTGGACTTCGGCAGGGGCTCGTTGCGAAACTCTACGATCTTGGGCATCTTGTAGCCGGTCAGGTATTGCCGGCAATGTTCGAGCAGGGCCTGTTCAGTGAGCGCCGGATCCTGTTTCACCACGACGATCTTGACGACGTCGCCGGACTTGTCGTCGTGTGCGCCTATCGCTCCAACCTCGGCCACGCCGGGATGCATTGCGACGACGTCTTCGATCTGATTCGGGAAGACATTGAAGCCGGAGACCATGATGATGTCCTTCTTCCGGTCCGTGATTCTGAAGTAGCCGCGCTCGTCCACGAACCCCATGTCGCCGGTGCGCAACCAGCCGTCGAGGGTGAAAACCTTCTCGGTCTCATCGGGCCGGTTCCAGTACCCCCGCATGACCTGCGGGCCGCGCACGCTGATCTCTCCCACCTCGCCGACCGCGAGTTCGTTATCGCTCTCGTCGAGGATAGTGGCTTGCGTCGACGGAATTGGCATGCCGATGGCTCCGGTCCACTCCTCGATGTCCAGTGGGTTGGCTATCACCACCGGAGAGGCCTCGGTCAATCCGTAGCCTTCGATGATGGTCACGCCGGTGCGCTGCTTCCAGCGTTCGGCCACCGCGCGTTGCACGGCCATGCCCCCGGCGCTGGTCACCTTCAGGGCGCGCGTGTCCACCTCCGCAAATTCAGGTGCATCGAGCAGCGCCCGGTACAGCGTATTGACAGCGATGATGATCGTGAAGGGGTATTTCTTGAGGTCGTGGATGAAGGCGTGCATGTCCCTCGGGTTGGTCACCAGGACGGTATGGGCGCCGACCCTCATGAACACGAGACTGGAGGTCAGTGCGTAGACGTGATACAACGGCAACGGACAGACGAACACCTCCTTGCCGTCCACCAAGTCACGCGCCATCCACGCCCCCAACTGTTGCACGTTTGCCACCAGGTTGCCGTGTGTCAGCACCGCGCTCTTGGCCACTCCGGTGGTGCCGCCGGTGTACTGCAGGAAGGCTGTGTCATCATGGTTCAGCGGCACGTCCTCCACCTCCCGCCCACGCCCCGCGCGCAACGCAGCGTTGAACGTAGTAGCGCCCGAAATCTTCCACGCCGGCACCATATGCTTCACATACTTCACCACGACGTTGGTAAGCAGCGCCTTGACCAGCGGAAACATGTCGCCGACCTCGGTCGTGATGACGACCGGGTTCAGCGTCGGGTTTTTGTCCAGCACCTCCTGCAGGGCGTGGGCAAAGTTCTCCAGTACCACGACGGCCACGGCGCCCGAGTCCTTGAGTTGGTGCTCCAACTCGGGTGGCGTGTACTGCGGATTGACGCTAACAACCACCAAGCCTGCCCGCAGCACGCCAAACAGTGCCACCGGATACTGCAGCAGGTTGGGCAACATGATCGCCACCCGATCGCCCTTATGCAGCCCTAGCGTCTTCTGCAGGTAGGCGGCGAAGTTGCGGCTCCATCCGTCGAGTTCGGCATAGGTCATCGAGGTGCCCATGTTGCTGAAGGCGGGCAATGGGCCGAAGCGCTGGCAGCTGCGCAACAGCACGTCCTTCAGCGAGGCGAACTCATGCACATTGACCTCAGCCGGAACCCCGGGTGGGTAGTGACTCAACCAGATTCGTTCCATGTTGCCCCTTGTTCGCCTGTCGGTGAAACGTCATCTCTACGGGGCCGTGCGGTCCATCGAACCGCTGAGGGTGACTGCATTGAATGCCGTCGCCCTTGCCGGTCAGGCAACCCACTATCGTGGAAGATCGCCGCAAGTCTACTGCTGGAAAACCGCGAGGCAAGGTAACCGAAAGCGCCAGCAAGAACTTATTGGATCCTTCTTTGCACTTTCCCAGTATCACAGAATTGGTAGCGTACAGCGACATAACCGTGGGAGTGTTGAGTCCCATCAAGTGTGTCGCCACCGCATGCGACGAAGACAGCACGTTGGCCATGCTGGCACGTCGAAAGAACGAGAGCTTAATCCAGTTCCTGACGCGCCTCGATCAGGCGTGGATAATCTTGGGGAAGTGTTTTCGGGCGTGCAATTTTCGTTTTTCCGGACTGCCACTCAATCAATCCTCTCATCATGAAGTTCGTGAGGAACTTGCCCAGAGATTTCGTGCTCATCCGCGGCTTACCGCGCAACTGGAAAACGGCTTCCGCGCCTGCCGCAATTATGATCGAAGAGGCGAGCAGCCGATCCTGTCGTGACATGGCCGGAGACGGAACAACGCGCCGAAGATCCTGTGCTAAATCCGCCGCGGGGCCGAAGTTGTACCGAAACTGGTTCTCGCCGTGGCGGAGCCCTGCGATTGAGCGGGGCTTCGCCATTGGCTTGAGCGGATACTGGCCGCTCACGCTTCCCTGCTCTTTCTTCCCTTCTGGAGAGTTCGCTATTTTGAAGTGGCACCGCTAACCTGCCGACTTCTTCCGATGCTCCCGGCCACCATACACTGTGACCTCCCCATCGACCGCGACCGCCACAAATCTGTTCGTTTCCGAATCCTTAAACTGACCACCTGATGCCCCTCCCGCGCTAGCTGTCCCTAGCGGCTCCGCTTCTCGGCGTTCTGTTCAATGGCCTGATATTCCCTCCCGTCCATGGTGAAAGCCAGAGTTCTTAGGTGATGTCGGCGCTGGTGCGGCGGACGGGCACAGCCTTCCCATTCACATCAACTGTGTTGCTACTCATCATTTGCTGAGCAATCGACGTAAGCAGTGCGGTATCGAGCATGACCCATCCTCCGGCTAATATTTCAGCCCTGTTCGGGCGTCCGCGTCTGCCAAATTTAACCAGTTTGCAACATCGCTTGCGTATCCTGAGAGGACTGAATAGAAGGGAGGAGCCATGTGGAGTCGAGTGCGCAGACGGACGAAAATTAAGTGCTGGCGGAACTATCTTAGACTACAAGCGTACTAGAGGCGGCGTACTTCTGGATATGGTTTCCACCAGCAGACAGGAAGCAGCGTAGTGGAGCCTATGAGCGTCACTTGTTGGTTGGTGCTGGCGGTTTTATTGCTGGTACAAGTCACTAGGAACCTGCACGATGCAGGTATGAACATCTTCTCCGCGCTAGCCAAATGGGTGTGGAACACGCGGGAGGATAAACCCGAATAACGTTGCACTATGCAGGAGGTCTGCCATGGATGTCTCAAAGCCCGAGCAAGGCTCGCTCGAATTGACCGAGGATTTGATTCGTGTACGTGCCCATCAGCTTTACGAGGAACGGGGCTGTGAAAACGATCACGACCTCGATGATTGGCTTCAAGCGGAGGCCGAAATAATTGGTAAGAAACCCACTGCTGCTGGAGCAGAGGATAAGGAAGGCGGGAGCATGGCAGCGGTAGCTTAAAGGCAGACTGCTGCTCGCTTTCGTCGCTTTCATCAGGGCACCCATTTCACGCTGAGTCAAGACACTGTCGCGAAAATGCCTTGACGGCACCGAAATTTGTTGCGCCGAGGGGAAAAATCGGTCGTAGAATTACCTCTGTTCACATCAGACCGACGTTCGCGTCAATCAGGTACTTAAGAAAAGAGGTGGGTGATGTGGAACGGCAAGGTGTAGGGTATCCAGCCCAATTTCCCAGCGACCAACCGCACGTGAGTCGTTTGCAACTCCACATTCAGAGAGTGCTTTCACGGATTCTGCGATTCTGCTAAGGGAGCAGTCCGGATTGTCACCACACCCGACTGAAGAAGATGCGAGTAGATGGTGCTACGGAATAAGGCACCCGAGCGAGAGTTCGAACGATGATGCTTCTTCTGGCGGATGATGCCCGTCCCGAGTCGGCGTAGACTCAAGCCATGCTGAAATCAATGGATGTCGAATGTCCAGCTTGTGGGGCTAAAGTCGGAGAGTCGTGCGAGACACTTACTGGCAAGGCAATGCCAGAGTCCGATTCCCATTCCAAGAGAAAAAGAGATGCTCTCGCGAAGCAGCACCCCGATGTGGACGTGAAGCAGGTCGATGCGCGGGTCGTTAGAAAAGCGACGGAGGGGAAATAACGGGACATCGCTCCACGACCTGCATGCAGAATAAGAGTTCACGTTGTTTCTCGTCATCGGGCATGCGGGGCAGTATAGGCGAATATCAAGCGCGGATTTCCTGCAGAAGTCGGCCGCAGTTCCCAGAACAGCGCCAGTTGCTCCCAGCGGCTCGGTTTCAAGGCATTCTGTTGCGTCGGGCTTTTTTCAACCCGGGAACTGGACTAGATTTGGTTTGCAGCAATCTCTGCGGGAGGCGACCATGCCCGTTTATGATTATGTTTGCAAAAAGTGCCGGAAGTCATTTGAGTTAGTCCTCACCCTCAGTGAGCACGACAAAGGCGACATCCGTTGCCCGAAATGCGGAAGCAAGAAGGTTGAACAGGAATACGTCGCGTTTTTCGCCGTGACATCGAAGAAGAGTTAGAGGCTGGAAGACACGTCGAGCGGGATTCGGTCTAAGCTATCTCTATGTCGCACCACACCGCCAGGGAGGGCTATCGCAAACTGACGGAGCGGATCAACCGCTTCCCACAAGGGGCCCCTCCGACAGAACTGCTGTTCCAAATCCTCGAGGTGCTGTTCACGCCGAGAGAGGCTGAACTCGTCGCGTTGCTTCCTATCAAGCCCTTCACGGCCGAAACCGCAGGGCGCCTCTGGAAGAAGTCCGAAACCGAGGCCCGCAACATCCTCGAAGCGCTCGCCTCACGCGGCATGATGCTCGACATCGACTCGCGTCATGGCCAGACGTTCGTATTGCCGCCGCCGATGGCCGGCTTCTTCGAGTTCTCCATGATGCGCATCGGCGACCACTACGATCAGAAACTCCTCGCCGAACTTTTCTACCAATACCTCAATGTCGAGGAGGACTTTGTCAAAGCCCTCTTCGCCACCGGCGAGACACAAATAGGGCGGGTCTTCGTCAACGAGCGCATATTGACAGCGGAAAACGCGCTACACGTGCTCGACTACGAACGCGCCTCCCAAGTAGTCGAGACGGCTTCGCACATCGGCATCGGCACCTGCTATTGCCGTCACAAGCTGTCGCATCTGGGTCGCAACTGCGAAGCGCCGATGGACATCTGCATGACCTTCAACTCCACTGCGAGCTCGCTGATTAAACACGGCATCGCCCGCCGTGTGGATAAGGCGGAATGTCACGATCTGCTCGCTCAAGCCCGCGATCGCAACCTGGTGCAATTCGGGGAGAACGTGCGCGAGCGCGTAGCCTTCATCTGTAACTGCTGCGGATGCTGTTGTGAAGCCATGCTGGCGGCCAAACGGTTCACCGTTCTTAATCCCATCAGCACCACCAACTTCCTGCCCGCAATCACCGACGACAAATGCTCCGGTTGTATGAAATGTGCGGATGTATGTCCGGTGGAAGCGATGGGTATGGTTTCTGCGGGAGATCCGCGCCACCACAAACGCAAGAAGGCCAAGGTCAACGAAGAGATCTGCCTAGGTTGCGGCGTGTGCGCCCGGGTCTGCGACAAGCAGGCCATCAGCCTGAAGCAACGAGGTCAGCGCGTTATCACGCCAGTGAATACCGCCCATCGCACGGTGGTAATGGCCATTGAGCGGGGCGGACTCCAGAACCTCATCTTCGACAATCAGGCCCTTGCCAGCCATCGAGCCATGGCCGCCATCCTTGGTGTGATTCTCAAGTTGCCTCCGCTGAAGCAGGTCATGGCCAGCCAGCAAATGAAGTCACGCTACTTGGACAATTTGTTGTCGAGTCGTAAGTCGCAACACGGGGAAATCCACTGAGCGGACTCCCTCGCGTGTAGTCGAAATCCGTTCCTGCCAGACCTGTAAACCGCCGCGCACATTCATATGCATTCCCCACCAGCTAGCGCTCGTTCGTGAGCCCGTACAGATAGCCAACAGCAAAATAGCAGGGAAAGCTGACGGCGAGCAGCGGCTAGGCCTTTCCGCGTCAATTGCGCGGCTGGGCAACGTAGAACAGCACGGCGAAGTAGTGACAGGTACTTCCGGCCAGCACAAAGAGATGCCAGAACGCATGAAAGTAAGACAGACGGTCGAGAGCGTAGAACACAATGCCCGCGGTATAGAACAGGCCACCCAGCCCAATCCAGAATATGCCGTGCCAGGTGAGCGCGTGCAGTAACGGTCGCATCGCAAACACGACCAGCCAGCCCATTCCCAGATACACGACGACCGACGCGATGGCGAATCGTTCTATTGCCAAACTTTTGAAGATGATTCCCAGGAGGGCGAGGCCCCACACAATGGCGAACAGAAGCCATCCCAACTGCCCGTGCAGCGGCACGAGGACGAACGGAGTATAGGTTCCGGCGATCAGCAGATAAATTGCCGAATGGTCAATGATTCGCAGAACGTGACGCGCACGGGTGCGGACGAGCGAGTGATACAGCGTCGAGCAGACATAGACCAGCACCAGAGTGGCGCCAAAGACCGAGCAACTGACAACCTGCCAAACGGTCCTACCCAGCGCTGTGACCACGAGTACAACCGCTCCTGCGAGAGCGAGTACAGCGCCCACGCCATGCGTGACGGAGTTCGCGATGATATCGCCCAGCCTGTGCTCCTTGACCATAGGAAGATGATAAACATCAGGGTTCGGCAGGCACGGCGCTGCAGCCACGGTTCGACAAAAGGACGCCCTTGCGCAGCGAGCGAAGCTGCTCGGCGCGCACCGGATGAGGGGACTTTGGATGGTTGGTCGGCAACTCAGAAGCTATCAGCACAGCCCTTCGGTTGATTTTCCATTGGCGACGGCTTGCAACTCGCGAATCACCCAGAACAGCCGCCGGGCCGATACATAGCTGTGCTGGCCACCGTTGCGTAGATCAGTAATGCGGGATTTTGCGATTAGCCTTTGGATTTTTGTCTGTGACAGCCCCAAACCCAGCTCAGAGTGCACAATCTCGGCTGCTCCCTCCTCAGAGATGCCCGACCGCGGATAATGCTTCACGCCCGCTGCGTTCCTCGATCCAATCCATCAGAACGCCTACCGCCACCGTGTGATCCGGCGCCGTCACTAGACGCGACAAGTTGTCCGCCTGGTGCAAGCCTTTCAACCGTAAGGTGGCCTCCGGTAGCCCAATCCGCTCAATCCCGCCCCTCCAGAATCCGTCGCAGCGAATCACCCACCTCTAACAGCGCGAACTTGATGCTCGAGGAGCCGCCGTTGATCGTTAGGATGCGCGGGTTAGCTGTTTTCATGGATGATTCCTTCGTCATTATGGCTGGAAATGGCGACATTAACCCCTGCTACCCTTTCCTGGGTTCCCAAGGACAGAGCAGAGCCCGCCCGAACGTCAGCGCTCTCGGAGATTTCCGAGATGTAATGATGCAACTCGGGTTGGGCGTTTTCATCATCTCTGCCATAGGATTCGAACGGATTCCGACGGAACCGCCGCTCCGGAGCGCTGAGGTATCATTCGCGCTGTATAGTCTGTCGCTGGACGTGTAGTGGGTACCGTTGCCTGATAGACGCAGCGGCGGGATCCGTCAGCAAACACTCGCGCACACTTTCACGGCCAGGCGCGACTGCTCGAAGACGAGCTGATCGACGTGGCGGCGTCTGTCCCCGCGGCGCCCAAGTGCGGCAGCGGTGCGGGCGCTCGCTCAGTCCGCTCTCGTCGATGAAGACGATCGTCCGGCCTTCGTTTTTGGCCTTTTTTAATTCCGGCCAACGCTTTTGTTTCCACATCCGGATCTTCTCTTCATCTCGCTCTAGCGCCCGCCCAGTGGGCCGCTGACAGCTCCATCCCAGCTGACGCAGGATGCGCCAAGCCTGCGAGGCATGGTAGCGGACGCCGCATTCTTCATCGATCAGGTGCGCCACCCGCCACGCCGTCCACAAACCGGTTTTGTAACCCAGAGCTTCCGGCCCGCGTTTCAGCCCGCGCTCGATCTTCTGCAGGTCTTCGGCACGCAACCGAGGTTTACGTCCGGCGCGCCCCGCTTTCCGCAATCCGGACAGCCCGGCTGCCTCCAGCTGTTGGGCCCAGCGGCTGACCGACTGCCGATGTGCCCCGACTTGCCGCGCCACTTCGGACTGATGCACTCCCTGCTTCAGCAACCGCGCCGCCCGCAAGCGCCGCCGCTCCAACGCCTGAAAGTCCCGTCGTACTCCCGCCGGATTCCCCATGGGCCAACGGTACCACAGGCAGTCAGGAATGTCACTATATTATTCAATACTCAATAAGTCCACCTGTATTTCTCAACAACATACGCAAAGCTGGGGCTTTTCGTAATGGTCAGTTCCGATTGGGTTCATCAGATTGAAATGAACCCCAAGCGGATGAGAGCGAGAGAAGAGATCGCCACAATCGCCCAAAGCAATATTCCCTGCAGTAGGGGCCGCACGCCTACTTGTTTCAATGTTGACCTTGAAATCCCTGTGCCGATCAGATAAAGGGTAACGGTCAACCCAGTCTTTCCCAGTGTGCTGAGTTGGGGATAAAGCGGTCCGAATAAGGGCAAATACGTGCCGGCAACAGCGGCAAAGCAGAAGAACAAGATAAACCAGGGCCACTTGATCCGAGTCTTGTTTTTCTTCAAAATTGCCACCGCGATTGCTACAGGAACGATCCACAGGGCTCGCGCCAGCTTGATCGTGGTCCCGATCATCAACGCTTGTGAACCGTATTTTGCGGTTGCGCCCACCACCGAACTGGTGTCGTGGATGGCGAGGGCGGACCACAATCCGAATTGAGATTGTGTAAGGTGAAGAGCGTACCCGATGACCGGGAAAAGAAACAGGGCAACCGAATTCAGGACGAACACCGTTCCGAGCGAGACGGCCATCTCTTCTTCTCCTGCGTTCGCCACGGGCCCCACGGCGGCAATGGCACTACCGCCGCAGATGGCGGTACCCGCGCTGATCAGGAGCGACGGTGTGTGTTGCACCTTGAACAAGCGTCCAATTCCGAGACCGATGAGCATTGCGAAGCTTATGCTGAGCGCGGTGTACAAGAATCCAGTCCGGCCCGCCCTCACGACCTCGTGCAGATTCATTCCAAAGCCCAGCCCGACGATGGATGCTTGCAGGAGGAACGCTGAGAGCTTCTTAGCGTCGAGGTGATAGGGGTGCGAGAACGACAGACCGTAGATCAGCCCGATCAGCAGCGCCAACGGAGTCGAAATCAGGCCACTGGCGGCTACGACAAGGCCGACGAAGAAGATGTTCTTGGTGTTCATAGAGAATTTAGTCTCGCCGCGCCGGTGCCTGCCTGTCCAAGCAGTAATTCTTATTGCTCATGCGCGCGGCTTATCACTTGTACGGAGCCAATGCGCGGCACGTTTATGAATGACTGGTAAAGTCGCGGTTGACTAGAGGAGATCAGACCTCTGACGATTGGACGAGGGATCGGGTCTTTGACCGTGTTGGGCTCATTAAATCGCGGCGAGATCGCAAGAAATGGAGGAATGCGAGTGTAATCCCTTGGGGTTCTTGGCCACGTGGATACGCCACACTGAGTGGCCGTGTAATTCGAACGTCGCGGATCGGCACGACGCGAAGAGACTCGAGCTGCAGCTCTTTGCTTATGGACCAGAGCGAGGCAAATCCGATTCCAAGACCAGCTTCAACGGCGGTAATGATGCCTTCGGTGGAGTCGAACTCCATCGCAAGGTTCAGGTGCTTGGCCTTGACGCCACGCTTCTGTAGAGCGATTTCGACGACGCGGCGCGTCCCTGAGCCGCGCTCCCGCACGAGCAGCCGCTCTTGCTTCAATTCCTCGGGCGCAACGAAGCCACGATCGCTCCATTCGTGGGCCGGCGACACGATCAGGACAATCTCATCTTCGAGGAAAATCTCGGTCCGCACATCCCGCCGCAGGGTCGGCCCTTCGATGAATCCAAGCGATACTTCGCCCGCGACCAACGATTCCAGCACTTGCTCCGTATTACGAGTGGTGACGTGTGGCCGAATCTGAGGGTGCTGCTGCTGAAACGCTCCTAAGACATGAGGCAGGATGTACTGCGCAATCGTCAACGACGCGCCGATCCGCAAGTCGCCCCGTTGCTCTCCGCTAAACTGCGATAGCCCTGCCAGCGCCGCTGTTTCCAGTTCCTCGATTTTGCGAGCATATTTCAGGAGCATGGCGCCGGCAGGGGTAAGCGAGATGCGAGCACCACCCCGATCAAATAGCTGCACTCCAAGGTGCTGTTCCAAAGCTTTGATCTGAAGGGTGACCGCAGGCTGTGTCAGGCAGGTTTCCTCTGCTGCTCTCCGGAAGTTCAAGTGTTTGGCCACCGCTCGAAAGACTTTAAGTCGGAAATTCTCCATGACAGTATCCTTCCCTTGGTTGCAGGGCATTGCCTGAGGCACTTCAGAAGCAATGCCGCTGGCCACGCGCCTACTTTCTATATCCGCAGTAAACACTAGCGGAAACCTGGCAGAACCTCGCAAACGGCAGGGTATTCGTTGCTTGGGCGGAACTGGACACCGCCGCCTATCCAAAGGGCACTACGATCCGCGCGTTCTGCTAGAGGCCTTCCTGACGTTTCACTGTAAGAGCCCGTAGGAAAGCTGTTTCCTCGGCGGAAGGTCCATGCAAGACGATCGAGACGAAGGCCAGCAACCGTCAGTGCGTAATGACTGTTACCCACATGTCTAAAAGAGCACAGTCTTGTCCCCCCTGATGAACGAATATAAGATTTTTGCCACTCCGTGGCTTCGCGAGGACATGATCATGCCCCGAGCACCCGTTTCCCGTTCCATTTCCACGAAGATTCTTTTGCCGTTTGATTGCAGTCCATCATCCTATCCGGCGTTAGAAATCGCAACAGACCTCGCTCAGCACTTTCATGCTGAACTCCACCTTCTGAACGTTATTACTATGCTTGCCGTTGCGACTGGAACTGAGTTCTTTTCTGAAACAGAATTCTTTTCAAAAGACAAGGAACCATGCTGAGCAGCAGTTGGCGGAGTGTGTTGCTGCTCTTGTTTCCAAGGGGACAGCGATCCACATGGCGTAATGATGACCTCAGATAAACCTGTCGCGCCTGTACCACTCAGTTCACCCACAAAGTCAGGTGAGCATATCGCGCCAAACGGACTCACGAGCGATGTGGCACATAGCCGTCTTGAAAAAGACGGGCCAAATGCAATGCCTGATACGTCTGCTCATCCGTTCCGAAATGCTTTGGCCAAGTTCTGGGCACCTGTCCCTTGGTTGCTCGAAGGCTCCATTGTGCTTCAAATGGTGCTACATAAGTACTTCGAGGCTGCGGTCATTGCGGTTCTGCTGGTGTTCAACGCAGCATTGGCTTATTTCCAGGAGAGTCGCGCTCAGGCCACTCTCACGGCCTTGAAATCGCGTCTCGCCCTGAATGCCTCCGTCCTGCGCGATGGTGCGTGGAAGACTGTACCGGCGGCGGAGTTGGTGCGCGGCGATTTAGTGAAGTTGTCGCTCGGTGGCGTGGTTGCTGCCGATGTGCACCTGGTCGAGGGATCTGTCTTGCTCGATCAATCTATGCTGACAGGCGAATCTCTGCCCATTGAGGCTGGTCGCGGGGTGGATACCTATGCCGGGGCTCTCGTGCGGCGTGGTGAAGCAACGGCAGAGGTGACAGCTACTGGCGTTCACACCAAATTTGGCCGCACGGCCGAACTTGTACGCACCGCGCACGTTATAAGTTCACAGCAGAAGGCTGTGCTGCGGATCGTCCGTAACCTGGCGATTTTCAATGGCGCCGTCATCTTTCTCATAGGAGTGTATGCCTTCACTCATGCGATGCCGTGGGGTGAGGTCATTCCTTTGTTGCTCACCTCGGTCCTCGCGGCGATACCGGTCACATTGCCCGCAACGTTCACCCTTGCAACAGCGCTTGGAGCTCGCGCTCTGGCGAAGCGGGGCGTCCTTCCGACGCGCCTGTCCGCTGTAGATGAAGCTGCGACGATTGACGTCCTGTGCTCGGACAAAACGGGAACTCTGACCTGCAACGAACTTTCAGTCACGAGCGTCCGGCCGATGCCCGGCTTTGACGAAGCTCACGTCCTCGGGATGGCAGCTCTGGCAAGTTCCGAGGGTGGTCAGGACTCAGTCGATGCAGCGATTCGCTCTGCTTCCTCGCACAAGCCGGCATCGGACCTGCCAAAGTTAACCACGTTTATGCCATTCGACCCTGCCAAGAAAACGTCTGAAGCTACAGCGACAGATGCGAAGGGTGGCACAGAGCGCATCATCAAGGGAGCCTTTACAGCGGTCGCCAGCCTCGCTGCTCCGTCTCCTATTGCGGCCGGGATAACTGACGAACTCGAAAAACAAGGCTTCAGGGTTTTGGCCGTAGCTGCGGGTTCCCCATCGTCCATGCAGCTTATTGGGCTTGTCGCACTCAGCGACCCGCCCCGGAAAGACTCGACCTCACTCATCTCGGAACTGCATACCCTGGGCGTGCGCACCGTAATGGTGACGGGTGATGCGCCGGCTACGGCGGCAATCGTCGCCCATGCCGTTGGGTTGGACGGTGCTGTCTGCCCGCCTGGACCACTTCCCGCCGCTGTCGAACCAGAAGACTTCGCGGTATTCGCGAGTATTCTTCCGGAAGGAAAATACAACCTCGTCAAGGCCTTTCAGAAGAACGGGCACACGGTCGGGATGTGCGGTGACGGCGCCAACGATGCCCCTGCGCTCCGTCAGGCACAAATCGGCATTGCCGTATCGACGGCAACCGATGTCGCCAAGTCGGCAGCAGGTGTTGTACTGACGGAGGCTGGTCTTGGTGGCATTGTCGCTGCTGTAAAAGAAGGCAGGATCACGTTTCAGCGCATTCTCACTTACACGCTGAACTCCGTTATCAAGAAGATCGTGCAGGTGCTTTTGCTGGCAGTCGGCCTGGTCATCACTGGACATGCGGTCTTGACCCCCATGCTGATGGTCATCGTGATGATCACAGGAGACTTTCTGGCCATGTCGTTAACCACTGACAGAGTACGGCCATCGGAGACGCCAAATTCTTGGCAAATCGGTAAGATTACGAGCGCAGGTGTCATTCTGGGAGCCTGTTTTCTGGCATTTTGTACAGCAGTCATAGCAATTGGCAAATTCGAGATGCGGCTTGGAGTAGAAGCACTGAGGACCCTTTGTGTCGTTGCTATCGTTTATGGCAGCCAAGCCACAATTTACGCGATACGAGAACGTCGCCACCTCTGGGGGCAGCGCCCGACAATATGGCTCGTACTGTCCTCTATGGCCGATCTTCTTATTATTTCGACATTGGCTATTCGTGGGATCGCAATGGCGCCACTACCCCTCTCAATTTTGGCCGGTGAATTTGCAGCGGCTGTCGCTTTCGGGTTGGTCTTGGACGGGGTGAAGATCCCTGTCTTCGCTCGTCTTAACATCTCGTAGAGAAGCGAGAATTGCCAGAGCGGACTCCTTAAACATTTTCTGTGAGTGATCCAGTCAGACTAAGGCGGACAGACGGCGATGTTTCACGCCGCATCGCAGAGCGCCGATCTGGATTTGCCAGTGGCGCAATTACTGGTAGAGCATGGAGCCGATCTATCGATTCGAGTCAGACTTCGGGGTCACTATCACCATGGAAGGCCGGGTGAGGTGATTGAATGCAAACCCCCACGGCGTTTTTCACGAAGCCGGTGATTTCCCTGAAGTGGCGGATTGCACGGCGGTGGAGGAGGCTCCAGTCGCTCCTAGCGTCAAACGGATTATCACCGGCGGGGCGCTGCTGTGCCTCGATTGGGTCTTCAAAGACTGCGCGAAGTATAGAGCAAGTACGCACCAAGAATGGCGCCGAAAAGAGCGGTCATGGTACCGAGAATCGTGATGATTCTACCGGCAGGCTCAAAATGACCCCCCTCCAATCGCCTGCGAGTGTTGTGATAACGCGTCAAGGCGGCGACCGCCAGGAATATCCCGAACAGCATGAATGCCATGCCAATAACCAGCGACATGCCGCTTTGTTGGACGGTCTTTTCCTGCACGCGCAGCAATTCACGCAGAGTAATTCCAAACTTGGCCACTACAAACCCGAATACGATGACGCTAATACTTGTCCGGATCCAGGCTAGAAACGTGCGTTCGTTTGCGAGATGATCACTAGGCGCTGAGGACATATCCAGTTTCTCAAATGCCATCTTACAGCTTCAGCGATCGCCAACGGTCTCCGCATTGACACCGCCGGATCTGAAAGTGCCCGTCCCAGCCAACACAATGGATGAGCAATCATCCCGAAGGACTACCCGCGAGCATTCGCGATTGTCTGGCGTGATTATTATGTGATCAAGCAGAACAGACGCGGCCGATCTGCGGCAGGGCAAAGACGCTAAAGAGCAGCGCGTCGGTCTTGCCCGGCGATTGCCGCTCGAGTGTGGCGAAGGCGCACGCCGCCTCAGCCCAGTGCTGCTGATCGAAGAGTGCAACCGCCGTTTTCCAGGACAAGCCCCGAGAAAATGCGGACGACACAAACGTGGCCAGGAGCACAGCGACGACAATCACTTTCTGGAAGGAGTAAGGCATGCGATTGAGCCGCTGCTGCGGCAAATACTGAGGTGGCCGCCGGACTAACGCACGACAGTGACCGGCGACGCGCAATGCCTGTGACGACTCCCTATGAATCGGAATTCAGGTCGCCAAGCGGGGCCTAAAGGACAGAGGGAGCCTAAAAGATGACCTTCCCGTAAGCAACACAGGACCTACTCAAGCTTTTGGGCTGCTACCAGGTTCATCCTCGTTGTGGTAGCGACCTTACGAAGCATGTAATACAAAGTTGCCAGCCCGGCCACGAAGAGTAATACGAAAATCACAATGATGCTCCACTGCGGGGCAACCGGCAGTTGATCGGGGCTGAAGTATGGCGCGAGCGAAAGGTTTCGCAGCACGTCGCGCATGACGACCATAACTGCGACGGTCAGCAAGCCGCAGCTCACGCCGATCGCCAGTTGGCGCTGCGGAGACTGGTTGCCTTTCGCCATAATGAGATACGCAATCGCAGCCAGAGGGAGAAGCAGTCCAACCCCTAATAGTGCAGTCGCGAATCCATTTCCGCCGATAAAGGCAAGTCGCGTTGGCAGGGGCAATTTCGCCAGGAACCAGAAGCCCACGCCGAAATTGACAATGGTAGCGCCGGTAAACAGCAAAGACCCCTGTTCGATGATCCACCGGCGATACGGGTCTGCCTGTTTGCGAAAGCCCATTACAACCAAACCCAGCCCGGCGATCGCCAGGGCGCCCAACACAAAATGAAGGTACCGCGGCAGAAGGGAAGGATCTGACCAGTTCAGGTTCCAGCCGCCGGCATTGCTGCGATAGAGGTCGAGCCATCGCTCGGGTGCCAGCATCAGAGTGAAGTTGTTGCTGTAGATGAAAGCAACAGTCGCAAGCAGAACAGCGGTCGCTGGGCCGGTTTGTTCCTGCCCTTTGATGGAGAAAAAGTAGACACCGTAGTACGCCAGAATCACCAGGCCAATCACGGCAAGCCACGGTACCCCGATCAGGATCGAACTGGCGTAAAGGAGATGCCCATACATCACCTGAAGGAACAGCAAGGGCGCGACGCCAAGGGTGATGGTGAAGGCAAAAACCGAAGGCAGAATGTGGCCGAGGTCGCCGGCAAGCCGGGCAGAAAATGCCGAGGTCTTGCGTCGCATCATGCAGACCGCGGCGATAGCTGTGCCTCCCAACAGGCAGTTCATGAACAGGACGTGGAGAAAAAACGTGAGCAGGAGCAAGGTGCGCAGAAGCCAGACAGGCGCTGGCAGCGGCATGGGGTCGAGATGGGGAATGGGCAAGTTCATGGCGACGAATCCTCCTGCTTACTTGCTGGGATTGCTCAGATAGACGGCCAAGGCATGACCTTCGGCGGCGGTGCCGGTGAAAGGGGGCATGTCTGGATTGAGGTCAGGCAGAGTCCCGAGAAAACCGGCGATTGTTTCGGGATCGGTTCCCTTGAAATCCAGCGGACGCCGCTGACCACCGACATTGTGGCACATGGCGCAATGCATTGCGAACACCTGTTGTCCAAGTTCGGTTTCGTTCGCGCCAGAGGGTGTTGCAGGTGCGAGCGAGGCAAGGTATCGGCCCAAGGCCTTGTGGTCCTGCTCATTGCCGGCGAACGGTGGCATGGTCTCGCGAACCACCGGCAGGTGCAGCAGAACCTCGCTGGCAAATTATGCATCCCATCCGCGGGCGAACTTGTGCATCGCGCGATAGCCAATGACCGAGTGACAAGCGGTGCACTCCATCGCAAAGAGTTGCCGGCCATAGGCATTGGGATCGGCAGTGCTGCTTTCGACCCACGGCGAAGTGTTGGCGACACCATTCGCGGTGATGCTCTCCAGTTGGGCCATTCTGATGTCGTTGGCATAGATGTAGCCGTTGATGACGTACGGGTAGCGGCCGAACTCGCGCATATATTCGCCCGCGCCCATGACGCCGATCCCGGCAACCAGCAACACGGCCACAACCAATGGGTTCATCATCTTCGGCCGGAGAAGTGCGAACACCAGCGCAAGCGCGAGTGCCACCCCGGTACAAACGGCGGCTCCAAGCAGAGCATGATGGACTTGCGGGTACATCCCGTTGAAATAGGTTTGCGAGTAGCGAGGAAATGCGTGGAAATACCATCGGCCCAAAGGAAGCAGAGGCGCAATGCCCAACAGGAGCCACCAACCCGCCCAACGCACGACGCGTTCCCGCAAAGGAGAAGCTTCCCGCATAGCGGTGACTAAGCCGAAAATGCCCGCGAGACCTACCGCCATCGCCGTGCGAATGAACAACGAGGGCCAGTAAGTCGGGTTGAAGAAGCCGCTCCAGAAATTCCTGTTTTCGAGCCAGTGTCCGGGCGTGAGCATGTAGGTGATAATGCCGTTGATCACGACCAGGCTCGCCCACGCTGCGACGAAGTAGATCCAGCCGATGATGAGATGCGTCCGCCGGTCGAGCGTGTCCCAGTTGTAGGCGTAGATGAGGGCGGCAGCGATCTCGACGAAGAAGAAGACCCATTCGATCGCCCACCCCCAAACGAAGGTGTGAATGAGTGAAGAAGTTGCCTCCGGGCTTACTAATCCGATCGTGAACCAGATGCCCACGCCGGTGACCGCCCCAAGAACGACGGTCAGCAGAGCGAAGAACTTGGAATGGCGTCTCACGTATCCCAGCAGTTCAGGATCATTACGCGCGTAGGCACGACGCTCGGTCAGGACAAGGTAGGCGCCGCCGCCGACCGCGAAGTGGGAGATGAAGACGTGAAGTACGGCCACAGCGGCGATCAGGAGACCGCCGGGAAACGCAAGCTGCCAGACGGGATAGTTCATTCTGTCCCCTATTCCTTCCTGTTAGCATGAGCGATTTTTCTGCTTCGGAGCTGTGACTAGGGTCACGCGAGGACGTGAGCCTTCCCGGCCCGGCATCCACAACAGAAACTCTTCGAGGCCGCTCGGGGACGCTGCATTCCTTGGATTCTTAGCAAGCGATTCTGTCCTTTACCGCTGTGACATCAGTTGGGTGTCGCCGAGGAGGCGGTTAGCCATTCAGTTTCTGGACCTCAAGCATTCGGCTGAACGGTGCTGCTCTGGAGGGCAACGCGGCGAATACGGAGCTTGCCTGGCTCGCACACGGTTGCTCTTAATGGCCGCATTCAGACGTGGACCAATCCGGAGATGCGGCGGTGGCGAATTGTCCGGGCGCCTCCGTTCGCATCATCCACAATTTGAGCGACAGAGAACCGGTCGGAGATTTTTCAGCATGTCCTCGGCGGTTTTGTGCAAATTGAATTTCGGCTTCCAGCCCCAGTCTTTCCGGGAGAATGTATCATCGATGCTCTTCGGCCATGAGTCGGCAATTTTCTGCCGCTCATCCGGCTTGTAGGTGCATGCAAAAGTCGGCAAATACCGCTTCACTTCTTGCGCCAATTCTCCTGCGGAAAAGCTCATAGCGGCCAGGTTATAGCCCAAATGTGTGCGAAGCCGTGAACGCGGAGAAGCCATGAATTCAATAGCCGCCCGGACGGCATCGGGCATGTACATCATTGGCATAACAGTATCTGCGGAGACAAAGCACTCGTAACGGCCCTCGCGCAGGGCGCCATGGAAAATGGCCACGGCATAATCGGTTGTACCGCCGCCAGGAGGCGTTTTCCAACTGATGATGCCTGGGTACCTGAGACAGCGCACGTCAAGCCCGTACTTTACGAAGAAGTAGTTGCAGAGAAGTTCTCCCGTTACTTTGGTGATGCCGTACATGGTATTGGGATCCATGACGGTCAGTTGGTGTGTGTGGATTCGAGGCGTATGCGGCCCAAATGCAGCGATTGAACTTGGCCAGAAGACCTTGTCCATTTTGTACTCGACGGCAAGCTCCAGCACATTTCTCAGGCTCTCGATGTTCACACGCCAAGCGAGATTCGGATCCTTTTCGCCAGCAGCGGAGAGGATGGAGACGAGGTGGTAAATGGATCCAACATGGTGCTTTCGGATAATATCGCCCAGGATTTCACGATCTGTAACATCGGCGAGTTGGAAGCCCCCCAAAGCCTCTCTTGGAAGCTTGATGTCGCATGCAACCACGTTCTTCGGTCCATAACGCTTTCGTAGCGCACCCACCAGTTCCGAACCGATTTGGCCGGACGATCCAGTGACTAGAATTTTTCTCCTGGCGTTTGGCATGATTAATGTTTCCTCTTACGTCCCTTCACGAAAGAATACGTCTGTTTTCAGCTGTTTTGATTGGTGCGTTACATCGCACTGATAAGCGGCTTCGATCTCGACCAGCTCTTTTTCGGTCATCTTGAAGTCTCATGTGCGGGAGATCGTAATAAAGCAAGTCATGCAGATTGATTCGACCGAGCCATTATCGAGGGTGCGGTGAACGAACGTGGGGGTGCTGCGGGCCGATGGCCATAAACAAGAGTGCGCCATTATTGGCTGGCATTCATTACCCGAAAGTGGCAGCGGGAAGACAGTAAAACTGCAGCCAACAGGGAGCGGCTCCCCCTTGAGTCTCGCTCCCCCCTTCGGCTTTGGATTTAATTCTCGGAAAGTTTAGGGCGACCGAGTTTCGGCTGTCTGTGCAATATTGCACACTTGCAGCAGATCGCCGTCCAGTGATGGGCGTAGAAGATAATGCTATGCCCGCAGGTTACACGGGGTTGCGCCTCGTCATCACTTCCAGAATTCCTGCGGGCGACCTACCAGACTAAGGAGGGTCAAGATCCAGTATCCACCGAACCGAGCACAGGCCCAAGTTGGTTTGCTTGCCTCAATGACCTTTGCGATGCCCACAGTTCACGCCGTCCACGCGTTCAAAGATCAGAAAGTTCAGCTGCACTCCATCAATACCCAAGTCAATCGCTTCGACGTGGGGCGGGGGTTGACATGCTAGGCGCTCGTGCAAGGATAATCACTTCCGACCCGTATCGTGTGATCGTATATGTTGCGTCGCACGCCGGGCAAAGCCAATAGCAGTAATCGGACAGTCGTACAACGTACTCGTTGAGCGGCGGGAGTACGAACAGCCGGCCTTTATTCAGCTCGTGGAACTGGCGATTGCATGAGGGGTTTGCGCACTTGGCTACCATGGTCACCTCCTTAATCGCAAAACTCGCCGAAACCTCACCCATAAGCAAACTCTGGTCTATTTGGTTCCATGAGCGGTATAAAAGATGCAAGGACCAGAATCGTAGGGGAAATTACGACAGAAAATTGTTGCAAAGATAGCATCGCGCATCAATTCAAAATTGACTACTTCTGCTCAGGTATCTCGATTGGTTTCATTTCGGAACTGGCCCATCCCGGCTGAACCGATTTCTGCTTACCGCCTTGTCCAGCTATGCCCTCGTCAGTTTTACTCTTAAGCAGATTCTTTAGCCGGCAATTTCCGGCGACGGCGGTATTCGCCAGTACCCGAAGACCGGTATATCCAAGGCAGCCTGAACAGGGGTTGGGTTGCGGTTAAGCCCGATCCGATGGCGTTTCTGGTCGCTATCGGATCATCTTAGGAAGCGTAGTGCAACGAGGCAACATCGGGACATCAGATGAACAAATCTGAGGCAGAAAGTCATGAGCAAACAAACCCGCGCCAGCCATCCGATCTATAACCTTCTACCCACCGAACTCGAGGGGTTCGATTCCCTGGCGGAACTCGCCTTGGATCTGCATTGGTCGTGGACTCATGCCACCGACGAAGTGTGGCGGCAGCTTGATCCCGAACTGTGGGAGATCACGCACAATCCCTGGGTCGTCCTGCAGACGGTCTCACGGGACCAGATCGAGCGGGTATTGGCCGATCCCGTTTTCCGCAAGAACGTGGATGGAGTGGTCGAGGCCAGCCGGCAAGCGGCCAGGGCGCCCGCATGGTTTCAGCGGAATCATTCAGGGGCTCTACTGACCTGCGCTGCGTATTTCAGCATGGAATTTATGTTGAGCGAAGCTCTGCCCATCTACTCGGGCGGCCTTGGCAATGTGGCCGGTGATCAACTCAAAGCCGCCAGCGATCTGGGTGTGCCGGTGGTCGGCGTGGGACTGCTCTATCAGCAGGGCTATTTTCGGCAGGTGATCTACACGTCCAGCGACAGACTATACAGCGCGAGTGATACCTCAGCGCTCCGGAGTGGCGGTTCCGTTGGAATCCGTTCGAATCCTATGGCAACGATGATGAAAACGCCCAACGCGAGTTGCATCATGACATCTGGGAAATCTCCGAGAGCGCTGACGTTCGGGCGGGCTCTTCTCTGCCCTTGGGAACCCAGGAAAGGGTAGCACGGGTTAATGTCGCCATTTCCAGCCGTGATGACAAAGGAGTCATGCATGAAACCAGCTAACCCACGCATTCTGACGATCAATGGCGGCTCGTCGAGCATCAAGTTCGCGCTGTTCGAGGCCGGTGACTCGTTGCGACGGATTCTGGAAGGCGGGATTGAGCGGATCGGATCGTCGGCGGCCACCTTACGGGTTAAGGGCTTGGACCGTGCCGACAACTTTTCGCGGCTAGTCACGGCACCGGATCACACGGTGGCGGTGGGCGTTCTGATGGATTGGATCGAGGAACGCAGTAGGCGTGAAGCATTATCCGCGGTTGGGCATCGCGTCGTGCATGGCGGGCCGAAGTATTACCAGCCGCAGCGAATCACTGCGGAAATGGTTGAGGAGCTGCAGCGGCTCAGTGCATTCGATCCTGACCATCTGCCGGAAGAGATCCTATTGACCGAGGCTTTTCATCGTCGCTTTCCTGAGCTGCCCCAAGTGGCGTGTTTCGACACGGCCTTTCACCATGACATGCCGCGCGTGGCGCAGTTGCTGCCAATCCCGCGCCGCTACGAAGCGCAGGGCGCGCGGCGGTACGGGTTTCACGGATTGTCGTATGCGTTTCTAATGGAAGAACTAGCCCGTCTGGCCGGAGCGGATGCGGCACAAGGACGGATCATCCTCGCCCACCTCGGCAATGGTGCGAGCCTGGCAGCGGTGCGGGACGGCAAACCCGTGGACACAAGCATGAGTTTCACCCCGACCGCTGGGGTGCCGATGAGCACCCGCTCCGGCGATCTGGATCCCGGACTGGTTTGGTATCTGGCGCGCACTGAAAAAATGGGCGCCAAGCAATTCAACGAGATGGTCAATTTCCAGTCTGGACTGCTCGGCGTGTCAGAGACCAGTTCCGACATGCGTGACTTGCTGCAGCACGAGACGCAGGACGTGCGGGCGGCTGAGGCTGTCGCGCTGTTTTGCTACCAGGTCAAGAAATGGATTGGCGCATTCGCGGCGGCGCTGGACGGATTGGACACATTGGTGTTCTCTGGTGGCATTGGAGAGAATGCGCCCACGGTCCGCGCCCGGATTTGCGATGGGCTGGAATTTCTTGGAATCGAACTCGAAGAAAAGCGAAACGCGGCGAATGAGGGCGTGATTTCCTCCGCGGCCAGCCGAGTCGCGATTCGCGTCATTCGCACGGACGAAGAACACATGATAGCGAAAACGGTTTGCCGGGTTCTCGGCCTTGCCTGAAAAAAGGGAAATTGAACCATGACGACAAAAACTCTTTCCCCGGAACTGCTCCACAACATGGATGCGTACTGGCGCGCCGCCAACTATCTGTCGGTTGGCCAGATTTATCTCTACGATAATCCGCTGCTGAAGCGGCCGCTGATGCTCCCGGATGTGAAGCACATGCTGCTGGGACACTGGGGCACAACCCCCGGGCAGAACTTCATTTACGTGCACTTGAACCGGGTCATCAAGAAATACAACCTCGACATGATTTACGTCTCCGGCCCCGGGCACGGCGGCCCGGCCGTCGTGGGCAACACTTACCTCGAGGGTACTTACAGCGAGATCTATCCCAACATCAGCCAGGATGAGGCGGGGCTTCGGAAGCTCTTTGTTCAGTTTTCGTTTCCCGGGGGAATTCCCAGCCACGCATCGCCCGAGTGTCCGGGATCGATCCACGAGGGCGGCGAGCTGGGCTATTCGCTCAGCCATTCGTTCGGGGCGGTGTTCGACAATCCCAATCTCGTCGTGGCCTGCGTCGTCGGCGATGGGGAGGCGGAAACCGGACCACTGGCCACGGCGTGGCATTCCAACAAGTTTCTCAATCCGGCCACCGATGGCGCGGTGCTACCGATCTTGCATCTCAATGGGTACAAGATTTCCAACCCTACCATCCTAGCTCGTATCGACCATGAGGAATTGGAACAGTTGCTACGCGGCTATGGGTGGACGCCCTACTTCGTCGAGGGTCACGAGCCGGCGCTGATGCATGAGGCCATGGCCGCGACGCTCGACACGGCGGTGGAGCAGATCAAGAAAATCCAGCAGGACGCCCGCGTCAACGGCAACCTTGCCCGTCCGCGCTGGCCGATGATCGTTCTCAATTCACCCAAAGGCTGGACGGGGCCGAAAGTCGTCGACGGGCTACAAATTGAAGGCACATTCCGTTCTCACCAGGTGCCAATCTCCGACCCGGCCACTCACCCTGAACACCTCAAGTTGTTGGAAGACTGGCTTAAGAGCTACCGGCCGGAGGAACTGTTCGACGAGCAGGGCCGGCTGAAACCGGAGCTGGCCGAACTTGCGCCCAAGGGCGAACGACGCATGAGCGCGAACCCCCACGCAAACGGTGGAATTCTGCTCCGCGACCTGCGGATGCCAGACTTCCGCGACTACGCGGTTGACGTTCCCTCACCGGGGGTGCGGGGCATTGGCGACACGCATGTGCTCGGGCGATTCCTGCGCGATGTGGCGAAGCTGAACAGTGAGCAGCGGAATTTCCGGGTGTTTGGCCCTGACGAGACGCTCTCCAACGGACTGGAGGCCCTCTTCGAAGTAACCCAACGCCAATGGGATGCCGCTACCCTGCCGAACGACCAATTCCTCGCGCCCAGCGGGCGCGTGATGGAAATGCTCAGCGAGCACCAATGCGAGGGCTGGCTCGAGGGCTACCTGCTTACCGGGCGGCATGGACTGTTCAATTGCTACGAGGCGTTCATCCACATAGTTGATTCGATGTTCAACCAGCACGCCAAGTGGCTGAAGGTCACGTCGCAGCTTCCCTGGCGCCGGAAGATCGCCTCATTAAACTACCTGCTGGCTTCGCATGTCTGGCGCCAGGACCACAATGGCTTTACGCACCAGGATCCCGGCTTCGTCGACCACGTCGTAAACAAGAAAGCCGAGGTCGTGCGTGTCTACCTCCCGCCGGATGCAAACTGCCTGCTGTCTGTGATGGACCACTGCCTGCGCAGCCGCCATTACGTCAATGTCGTGATCGCGGGCAAACACCCGGCGCCGCAGTGGCTGACGATGGACGCCGCCGTCAAG
>Ga0208587_1000264_pt1 | contig 28929 bp, 26 predicted proteins | sample NGESurdeep092012_7_FD_184472 | JGI IMG/M metagenome (GOLD analysis project Ga0208587, IMG submission 184472) | Arctic peat soil microbial communities from Barrow, Alaska - NGEE Surface sample 210 deep-092012 (SPAdes) | ecosystem: Environmental > Terrestrial > Soil > Wetlands > Peat ...
CGGACAAGTCAGCGGCTCGAACGGACAAGTCAGCGGCTTGGGCGGACAAGTCAGCGGCCCGAACGGACAAGTCAGCGGCCCGAACGGACAAGTCAGCGGCTCGAACGGACAAGTCAGCGGCTCGGGCGGACAAGTCAGCGGCTCGGGCGGACAAGTCAGCGGGCCGAACGGACAAGTCAGCGGCGCGAGCGGACAAGTCAGCGGCGCGGGCGGACAAGTCAGCGGGCCGGACGGACAAGTCAGCGGGCCGGGCGGACGAGTCAGCGGCTCGGGCGGACGAGTGAGCGGGCTTGGCGGACAAGTCAGCGGCTCGGGCGGACAAGTGAGCGGCCCGGGCGGACAAGTCGGCGGACCGGGTGGTGGAGTCAGCGGCGCGCGCGGTGCAGTCGGCGGCGCGCGCAGAGAAGTCAGCGCTCAGAAGCTCTTGAACGCATGAACCCATGCAAAAGCCGGGAAGACCCACCTCCAACCGCTCGACGTGAGGCTGGATCGGCAAAGCGCGCGGACGCTAATCGGGTGCAGGTCCTTAGCGGCGTAGAACGCGAGCTGCGATGCCCTTGGCTTCCGGAACACCGAGCGCGACGGTGCCGATGCCGTAGACGATCGCGAACGTGACGAGTGCCGAGATACCGCGAACCGTCTGGTGCGCGGGATTCAATAGCTGCATCACGCCGAAACCCGCCGCGCCGGCGAGCAGTCCTGCCGCCCAAAGTCGCAGCAGTGCGCCGCGAGCGATCCCCGTCTTGCCGATGCGCGCAGTGATCGAGCGGCGCAGGAGCAGGAACTCGAGCCAGCCGGATATCCCTGCGGACGCGGTAAGTCCGGCCGCACCAGTCCACGCCGGCAGGCCGAGCAGACGGGGCACCGGGAAGGCGAAGAGATAGCCAAGAACACCTGTGAGGATCACGCGCGCGATCGCGAAACGCAGCGGTGTGCGTGTGTCGCGCAGCGCAAAGAAGGTGGATGAATAGAGCCTCCCGAGCGAGCTGGCCAACAGCCCAACGGCCGAGCCGGCAAGAATCGCCCAGGTCCGCCTACTCTCGACCGACGTGAACTTGCCGTGCTGCAGGAGCACGCCGGAAATCGCCTCGCCGAGCAGGAAGAACCCGATAGCCGAGGGCACGACGAAGAAAGCGACGCGTGGCAATGCCGCATTGAGCCTCATGCGAACGCGTTCGATTGCATTCGCGTCGGTTCCGCTGTCGCGCGACATCTCCGGAAGCTCGGCGGCGGAGACCGACATGCCGAACAGGCTGATGGGCAGCAGGTAGATCGTCTGCGCGTTCTGCAGAAGAGTGACGACGCCTTCGACATGGATGCAGCTGGCCAGCGCGAGGTCGACGTAGCCGCTCATCTGCACCACGCCACGGGTCACGAAGGCGGGAAGAAAATTGCGAACAACCTCTCGCACGGGTGGATAACCGATGTCAAACCGGAACTTCGGGTGCTCGAGCACGCTGAACACGGACGGAAGCTGCACACCCATCTGAAGGGCGGCGCCAAGGACCGACGCCCACGACAGCAGTACGGCGAGATCGACTTCGCCTACCACGCCCGCACCCATCGTGCGGGGCCCGTATGCGACGAGTGCGACGATCATCGCCACGTTCCAGAAGACCGGAGCCGCGTACGACAGAAAGAAGCGCCGGTGACTGTTCAATATCCCCAGGCACCACGCGCTCAGGACGAAGATGCCCGCACCCGGAAAGAGGATCCGGGTCAGTCGAATCGTGAGCTGAAGCTTCTCGCCGGTGTAACCAGGCGCAATCACCCTGGCGAACAGTGGCGCCGCCAGGATCCCTAGCGCAACCGCCACCGCGCAGACGAGTCCCAGAATCGCCCCCACCGCGCCGGCGACGCGATCGGCCTGCTCGTCGTCGCCATCGGCCACGGCCTTGGCGTAGACGGGAATGAACGACGCCGAAAGCGCGCCTTCGCCAAACAGGTTCTGCAGGATGTTCGTGATCCGGAAGGCGCTATTGAAGGCGTCGGCGACGAGGCCCGCTCCCAGATATTTGGCGATGAGACTCTGGCGCGCGAGGCCAAGAAGCCGCGACAGGAATATGCCCGCCCCAACGAGCGCAGAGCTTCGCCCAGAGCTATGTGGTCTTGCCGCGGGCGCAGGTCCTGTCATGACGGGCGACTCGCGCCGATCAACCCGAGCGCATGCAACGAGGCCGCATCGCGCATCTCCGACAGCAGGTCGAGCCCCTGCCGGCCGAGAATCGGAATGAGGTTCAGCGCGCGCTCCTGGCGGGTGCCGAGCGGATACAATGCCGCACGAAGGGTGGCGACGTCACGCAGCAGGTCGTGCTCTCGGCGCTTGATGCCGGCGACGAGACGACGCTCGAGCCGATCGACGCGGTGCTGGAGGGAATGCATCGACCCCTGTACCGCAGCACCGAGGCCAACCGGCTCGGCTTCGGGCGCGAGGGCCTCCGGAAGCGCCTCGATTGCCTTGCGGAGCGCCAACAATGCGTCGGCCGAGCGATCGCTCATCGCCGCGCGCGCCACCGCCCCTTCCAGCGCATCGGGACGTGCGAGGACATCGGGCTCGACGCCAAACTGCTTCAGCAGTCGGGCGACGTGCGGCTCGATCAGCGTACACGACCATCGTGGCAATCCGAGCGGCCGGTCGACGCCTAGCGCGTCGGCGACGGCGCTCACCTGCGCGAAATAAGCCAGCTCACCGGGCCCGCCGAGATAGGTGACCATCGGCAGGATGGCCTGCTCCACGATCGGACGCAGCAGGACGTTCGGCGTCAGCCAGGCGTCTCCATCTTCCGCTACGTGTGAAGCCTCGGCCACCGAGAGTCGGCGCTTGATCGTCCCTTCGCGCGCGAACACGAGCGAGAGGCTCGCGACATCCTCGACCTGCGGCTCGAGGCCAGCAGCGCGGATCTCGCGACTCCGATCGGCGAGAGCCCGTTCGATCGCCGCGGCCTGGTGCAGTGCGGCACGGAGCGTCGCATCGCTCGCGTTTCGCACGGCGGCATGCGATGCGTCGAGGACGGGAATGCCGAGCGGTGCAAGCAACTCGCGCAGCAGCGCCACGTACGCGTCGCCGACGCTGCGAGCTGGATCGTCATAAGCCTCTTCCACGGCGCGCAGGGGGCGTGGATCCGCGGCACTGCCAGCGGCCTCGCGCAAGCGCGCTCGCAGGTGGGAGACGTCCGCTAGAGGTGCCAGGGACATAGGAGTACCAGCCGGGGGCGCGTTGTCGCTCCGCAGCACCTCCGCGCCACCCGTTCGCGCGAGCACCGTGTACGACGCCTCGGCGAAATCTGCGTCGTCGGTCGCCGCCCAGAAGACGGCGGCGGTCGCGACACCCGTCTCACGTTCGATCGCGTCGGCCATCGCAAGGGCGCCCATGGCCTTGCTCCACGTGTACACGGGGCCGCCGAAGAGCCCCGGCTGCTGCCCGGTCGTCACGACGACGCCGCCCTCGCGCCGGACGCGACCCAGGCGCTCGGCTGCTCGTCCAGTTGCAGCGAAGGCCGGCTCGAGCGCCGACCAACATTCCTCCCACGGGCGCTCGCGCGCTCGCTGCAACGCTCGTTCGCGCCACTCCAACGCGGCGCGCGGCGCGGTGGCGATCCAGTGGGCCGGTGCCTCGCCGCGTTGCAGCAGCTGCGAGAGCGCCGAACCGCCAAGCGTGCCGGTGATGATGCGTACGTCCGTCATTTGTGATACGGCTCCCCACGCACGATCGTGCCGGCGCGATAGAGCTGCTCCGCCAGGACCAGGCGAGCCATCTCGTGAGGAAGTGTCCAGGGTGCCAGCTGGATCGCTCGCGTCGCCCGCGAGCGCAACGAGTCCGCGAGCCCGAAGGCGCCGCCGATCACGAAGGCAATGTCCTTTGCCCGGTCGCGGGCCGCATTGACCAGCGTCGCGAACTCTGCGGAGGTCAGGCGGTCGCCGTGCTCGTCACAGACGACGAGCGCGACAGCCGCGGGAAGACGCTCGAGAATCCGCTCGCCCTCCTTTTCCTTGGCCAGCTCCGGAGAGATTCCGCGACCACTCGCCTCACGGACCTCCACGACGTCGAGCGGCCAGTACCGCGCCGCTCGAGTCTCGTAATCGTCAATCGCCGCCGCGAGGTGCCGATCGCGCGGCTTCCCCACGGCGGCGATCACGACGCGCACGCGAAGCTACGCGTAGACGCCCCGCAGCCGGTGCACGGTGGCGACGCGGTTGATCGAGAGCATGTACGCCGCGGTGCGCATGTCGACCTTGTGCAGCACGGAGAGGTTCAGCACGTCGGCAAAGCTGCGGGTCATGATGTCGGTGAGCCGCTCGTTCACCGTGGCCTCGGACCAGAAGTAGCCGCCGCGATCCTGCACCCACTCGAAATACGACACCGTGACGCCGCCCGCATTCGCGAGAATGTCGGGGATCACAAAGATCTCCTTCTCCACGAGGATCGAATCGGCGCCAGCCGTCGTCGGGCCGTTCGCGCCTTCGCAGATGATCTTCGCCTTGATCTTCGCCGCGTTCTTGCTCGTGATGACGTTCTCGAGCGCGGCGGGAAGCAACACGTCCACCTCGGAGGTCAACAACTCCTCATTGGTGATGGACTCGCCGCCGGTGAAGCCCTTGAGGCTCCGGTGCTGCTTGACGTGCTTGAGCGCGGCGTCGATGTCGAACCCCTTCTTGTTCCAGTACGCACCGGAGAGATCGCTGATGCCGCGAATGACGCAGCCTTCCTTCGCGAGCAGATCGGCCGCGACCGATCCAACGTTGCCGAAGCCCTGCACCGCAACCGTTGTCCCCCGCATGTTCATTCCGAGGTGCTTGAGCGCTTCCTTCGTGACGATCATGCAACCGCGGCCGGTCGCCTCGCGCCGCCCGAGCGATCCGCCCATCTCGACCGGCTTACCCGTGACGACGGCGGTCACCGTGTGGCGATGATGCATGGAATAGGTGTCCATGATCCACGCCATCACGCGTTCGTTCGTGTTCACGTCTGGTGCGGGCACGTCGGAATCCGGACCGAGCGTGTGGATGATCGCCGCGGTGTAGCGGCGCGTCAGACGCTCCAGCTCGCCCACGCTCAGCTTGAGCGGATCGCAGATGACGCCGCCCTTTGACCCGCCAAAGGGCAGATTCACGACGGCGCACTTCCAGGTCATCCAGGCGGCGAGCGCCTTCACCTCATCGAGGTTGACGTGCATGTCGAAGCGGATGCCGCCTTTGGCCGGACCGCGCGAGGTGTTGTAAAGCACGCGGTAGCCCTCGAACACATCCACTTCCCCGTTGTCCATCATCACGGGAATGGAGACGATGATCTGTCTCTCAGGGTGGCGAAGCACCTTGTACAGACCGGGCTCCAGATCAAGCAGTTGTGCGGCACGGTCGAACCGGCTCATCATCGCTTCGAACGGATTTTCCTCGTTCAGAAAGCGGTCCTTGTCCGGCATAATGATGCTATCAGTCGGTAGTCGAAGATTGGTGGCCATTTGGGAGGGAACCAGGGCCGGCTGGGCCGGCGGTTGAAGTCGCGGCCTGGCGCGCCGCCAGGACCGCCTCGAGTGCACGATCGAGCACCGCATTTCCGCGCTCGATCACGACAATTTGGGAAAGATACCACAAGGGCGCGGCGGCGGGAGGCCAGAGCGGAGCGAGCTTCACGGCGTCCTTGAGGGTGCAGACGAGCCCCTCACGCCGGTCCGCCGCAGCGGCAAGCTCGGCTACGTCCGCGGCATCAAAGGCGTGATGATCGCGAAAGGAACGCTCCTCGACCCGGGCACCGGCCGCCGTGAGCTGCGCGAAGAACGCCCGTGGCTCCGCGACCGCGGCCGCCGCGACGATGCGCCTGTCCGCGAGCCAGGTCAGCGGCCTTCGCTCGCCCGTGCGCGCATCCACCAGAGCGTCCAGCGCGAGATGGCACAGCGCCAGCCCGAGCCGCGGAAAGCGGGCGCCAAGGCGCTTTCCGATCTCCTCGGCATCCTGGCACGAGGCAGTCTTGCGCGTCACGACGAGGACGTCGGCGCGGCCGAGCGCGCTGAGCGGCTCGCGAAGGGGACCTGCAGGGAGAAGTCGCAGATCGTCACGCCACCGCTCGGCGGCGACGAGCACCCAATCCGAGATGCGCGCGATGCGGCGGTGCTGGAAGCCATCGTCGAGAATGACGCAATCGGCGCCGGCGTCACGCGCCCGCGCTGCCCCGCGCACGCGATCCGCATCGACGATCACGGTGACCTCGGGATTCAGGCGCGCGTGCACGAGCGGCTCGTCGTCGCCATAGCCACGCATGACGATCGCTGGAACTGCGCCGCGCGCGCGCAATGCCGCGGCCGCCCATGCCGCGACCGGCGTCTTCCCCGTGCCGCCAACGGTGATGTTGCCGAGACTGAGCGTGGGAAGCGGCGACGGATGTTCGGCGCCAGGCGCGTGCGCGAATCGCCATGAACGAAGCTCGATGCCGGCGCGAAAGAGCCAACTCGCTGGCATAAGCGCCGCGCGCGCCGCGCGAGCGCCAGCGCCAGCGCCGTACCAGATCCCCTGCACCGCGCTCATCTGGTCACGACCCGGGTGTTGCTTCGAGCAGCGCCTGAAGCCTCGGCGCCTGATCTGCCGCATCTCGTGGCGACGCCGCTTCCACGACCGTGAGCTCGCCGTAGCTGACGTCCACGCGGGCGAACGGCTTCGGAATGAGGAACCGGTCCCAGCTCTTCAGCCGCCACGAGCGCGACGCAGCGGCGCGAATGGGCACGATGTAGGCGCCCGTGCGCTGCGACGCCACCGCGGCGCCGGGCGCGAACACCCGAGCGGGACCGCGGGGACCGTCAGGCGTGATGGCACCATCACGCCCCGCGTCGATCTCGCGCATCAGTCCGATCAGCGCGCGACTGCCGCCCCTCGACGACGATCCCCGTACGGTTGCGTAGCCCAGTGACTCCGCGATGCGCGCCACGATCTCGCCATCACGATGCTCGCTGATCACGATCGCGATATTCTCCCCGCGATGCTGCCAGAGTAACGGCAACTGCTCGCCATGCCAGAGCGCGAAGATCACACGCCGGTCAGCGGCACGCGCCGCATGCAGCGGCTCGATGTTGTGCGACCGCATTCGCCATGTACTGGCGAGCAAGCGAAGAAGCGCGGCACCTGCACGCACCGTCCAGCGCACGCGCCGATCGGAACTCACGACGTCTCTTCCCCCCTCGCCGACGCGAGTGACATGGCGATGGCTGCAACCCTCTTCGCCGCGCCGGGCTCCCCGAGCATGCCGCGGACTCGAGCGAGCTCCGCGATCATCGCGGCGCGCGCTGGGCTCGCGGTATCCAGCAGAGGCTCGAGCGCATCGGCGACCGCGATGGGCTCGAGCGCGTCCTGCACGAACTCCCGCGCGACTTCGCGGCCCGCGACGACATTCACCAGGCCGATGAACGGAATCGTCAGGAGATGCCGGGCCAACGTGTAGGTGACCCGGTCGGTGCGATAGGCCACGACCATCGGGCAGAGCGCCACCGTCGCTTCGATCGTCGTCGTGCCGCTCTTGCACATTGCCGCGTCGGCGGCACGCAGCAGGGAGAACGACGCCGCGTGCACGAGCGGAAACGGGCACCGCTCGGTGGGAATCGTGACGTGCGGTGCGGCGCTGACGACCACCTTGAGCGCGGGATCTCGTCGCTGGAGTTCGCGCGCCGTTGCGACGAACGGATCCAGATGGCGCGCGATCTCCTGCGATCGGCTGCCGGGGAAAAGCACGAGCAGCTTCTCGTCTGGGCCGATGCCCATCGCCTGCCGGGCGTCCGCGCGATCCGGCAGCGTCTGTGCACGGTCAAGCAGCGGATGGCCGACGAAGGTCGCGTCGATCCCATTGTCGCGGAGCAGCTTCTCCTCGAACGGCAGAATCACCGCCGCGCGAGTCACCGTGCGCGCCAGCTTCTTCATGCGTCCGGCTCGCGATGCCCACACCTGCGGCGTGATGTAGTACAGCACGGGCACTCTCGCGTCCGCCGCGACCGCCGCGACCTTCATGTTGAATCCGCCGTAGTCGATGAGCACGACGAGTGCGACGCGGCCGCTCTCGATCCGGGTGCGAAGCTCGCGGCGCAGTCGGAGGTACCGTGGCAGATGCTTGAGCGGCTCGACGAACCCCAGATGCGCGAGCTTCTCGGCGTGCTCGATGAGCTCGACACCGGCCTCACGCATCATTTCTCCACCCACGCCCGTCAGCGCGAACGGCGCTCCCGAAGCCCGAAGCTCCCGCGCTACGCCTGCGGCGTGCTGATCGCCGGACACTTCACCGGCGACGAAGAGAATCTCACGCACGCGCACCAAATGGGGAACGGATACCGGGCGCGGGCAGCGTGCGCTCGATATCGCTCACGATCTGCAGCGCGACCGCGAGCGCCTCGCGCCCCGCTTCGCCACTCACAGCCACCGGCGCCTCGCCGCGAACTGCGGCCAGGAAGCTCTCGAACTCCAGTCTGAGGGGCTCTCCCTCTTCCGCCTCGAGCGGAATGCGCTCGACAAATTGCTCGAGCGCGAGTGGTGCGGTCGCGAGACTTGCAAAATCAACGTCACTGCGCATCTGATAAAACTCACCGTTACCCGCAGCGAGATCGAGCGAGAGATAGCCGCTCTGCTGGAAGATGCGCACCTTGCGCATGCGCTCCCGCGACACTCGGCTCGCCGTGATGTTCGCCACCGCACCGGAGTCGAAGGTGAGACGCGCGTTCGCGATGTCGACGAATGGCGTCAACACCGGCACACCCACCGCGCTCACCGACGACGCCTTCCCGCCCACCAGCGTGTGCACGAGGTCGATGTCGTGAATCATCAGGTCGAGCACGACGGCGACGTCCGACCCGCGAGGGTTGAAGGGCGAGAGGCGGTCGCTCTCGATGAACCGTGGCGCGTCGACGTACGGGAGTGCGGCACGAATAGCGCGGTTGAAGCGCTCCACGTGTCCCGTCTGCAGAATTGCACCGTGCTCTCGCGCGAGCGCGAGCATCGCGTCCGCCTCCTCGAGGGTGGCCGCCAGCGGTTTCTCGATCATCGCATGGATGCCGCGAGCCAGCACCTTCTGCGCGACGGCATAGTGACCAGGCGTCGGCACGACGATCGTCACCGCATCGACTTCGTCGAGCAGGGCTTCGAGGGTCGGATACGCACGCACGCCCAGCTCCGTCGCGACCTGCGCGGCGCGATCGGCGCGCGACTCGTGGAAGCCAACGAAATCCGGCCCCGACATGTCGCGCAGAATGCGCACATGATGGATGCCCAACCCGCCGGCGCCGATGACGCCGGTCCGCACGCGCGCGCTCAGACGACGACCCCGCGTCCGCTCTCGTCGAGGAAGCGGAGCAGCTCCTGCACTTCCGGATAGGGCTTGAGATCCGTCGCGGCACGTTCCCTGGCCTGCGTGACGTTCAGCTCGGATCGGAAGAACAGGCGGTACGCACGCTTGAGCTCGCGCACGACTTCCTCGGGGAAGTTGTTGCGCTGCAGTCCCACGCTGTTCAAGCCATACAGCTTGATCGGATTGCCGACGGCCTTGATGAACGGCGGCACGTCCTGCGAGATGCGCGAGCACCCGCCGACGAACGCGTACTTGCCGATCTTCACGAACTGGTGCGCCGCACTCAAGCCACTGATGATGGCTTTCTCGCCGACGGTGACGTGGCCGGCAAGCTGCACACCGTTTACGAGAATCACGCCGTCGCCAACATGGCAGTCGTGCGCGAGATGCACGTACGACATGATGAAGCAGTTTTGCCCGATCGTTGTCTTGTACGACTGCGTCGTGCCGCGGTTGATCGTCGCGTACTCGCGAATGATCGTGCCGTCTCCGACGTCGACGATCGTGTGCTCTCCCTTGAACTTGAGATCCTGCGGGTCGCCGCCGAGAATGGAGCCCGACCCCACGGTGACGTTCGTGCCGAGGACGACGTTGCGCTCCAGCATCGCGCGCGGAGCGATGACGCATCCGTCCCCGATCGTGCATCCCTCGCCGATGATCGCGAACGGCCCGATCTCGACATCGGCGCCAATCAGCGCATCGGCGCTGACGATGGCCGTCGGGTGAATACGTGCCGTCATTTGTCGCGCACCATCGCACTCATCTCGGCCTCGCAGACGACCTCGCCATCGACCTTGGCAACACCCTGCATGCGGCACATCGGACCGCGGACCTGGAGCAGCTCGAGCTCGAGGCGGAGCTGATCGCCCGGCTTCACCGGCTTGCGCCACTTCACGTTGTTGAGCGAGGTGAAGTAGACGACCTTGCTCGTTGGGTCGGGGATGGCACCCATGAGCAGCATGCCGCCCACCTGCGCCATCGCCTCGACGATGAGCACGCCCGGCATGATCGGGTGCCCGGGGAAATGCCCCTGAAAGAACGGCTCGTTGATCGTGACGTTCTTGATGCCCACCACCCGCTTCCCCGGATGCAGCTCGAGGATGCGATCCACGAGAAGGAACGGATACCGATGCGGCAGCACCTGCATGATCTCTTCGATTCCGAGCACCTGAGTCTCCTGCGCTAACGATGCCTGCAGCGCGCGCACGAACTGAACCGTGCCGCGATGACTGGGTTTGTGCGCCACGATGCGCGCCTTGATGCGCAGACCGGCGAGCGCCAGATCACCAACACAATCCATCATCTTGTGCCGGACGAACTCGTCCGGCGAGCGCAGCACGTTGTCCACTACGCCATCGTCATCGAGCACGACGGCATTCTGCGTCGACGCGCCCTTGATCAGCCCGCGAGCGCGGAGCGGCTCGACCTCGCGGACGAAGCCAAAGGTACGCGCGAACGCCAGCTCGCGCGCGAACGTATCCGCTGTGACGCCGGTCGAGAACCGCTGCGAGCCGATGAGCGGATGCGGAAATGAAATGGAGACGTCGAGCTCCAGTCGCTCCGCCGGAAATGCCTCGTAGACCGATTCGCCGTCCTCCAGCCGCAGCGGTGCGGTCAACCGCCCGGTCCTGATATATCCGGGTTGCTCGCTGACTCCAGCTTCACGCAGCGCTTCGAAAAACGGCCCGGCGCTCCCGTCCATGATAGGCGGTTCCGGGCCGTCGAGCGAGATGAGCAGATCGTCGATCTCGAGCGCTGCCACGGCGGCAAGGACGTGCTCCACGGTGTGCACAGCGTTCGGCTCCTCACCGAGCTGCGTCCGTCGCTCCGTGAGCACCGCACGGTCTGCCAGCGCAGGAATCGCCGCCGCGCCCGGGAGATCGCGGCGCTGAAAGCAAATCCCGGTGCCGCTGAGTGCCGGAAGGAACTCCAGCGTGCAGTCGATTCCCAGATGCAATCCCACACCGCTGACACTCGCGCAACGTCCGATCGTTTTTCGCATCAGTCTGAACCGGCGTCATCGCGCCCGCCGCTCACGAGCCGCTCGAGAGCGCGGATCAGCGACGGGAGCCTGAACAGCGCGGCCTGCGCGCGAAGGGCCTCGCGATGCGGACGCGCCGGATAGCCCGACCAGGTCTCTCCCGCCGGAATGTCTCCGAACACACCAGCTTGCGCGGCAAGGCGAGCGCCCTTGCCGATCGTGAGATGTCCCGAGACGCCGACCTGACCCGCGAGAATGGCACCGTCCTCCACCTGTACGGACCCGGCGATGCCGACCTGCGACACGATGAGGCAGAGGCGCCCGATCCGAACGTTGTGTGCGATTTGCACGAGGTTGTCGATCTTGGTGCCAGCACCGATCACGGTATCGTCGATGCTCCCGCGGTCGATCGTCGAGTTCGCGCCGATCTCGACATCGGATTCCACGATGCAGCGTCCGACGTGGGGAATCTTTTCATGCACACCGCCTCGAAATACGTAGCCGAATCCGTCGGAGCCAAGACGGGCGCCGGCGTGCACGCGAACGCGCGCCGCGAGTAACGTGCCCGAGTAGCAGGTCACGCCCTCGTACAGCTCGCAGTCGTCCCCAATCTCGACCCCAGGGCCAACGACCACGTGCGGGTGCAACCGTACCCGCGCGCCAAGTCGTGCGCCTTCGCCGACGACGACGAACGGCCCGATGAACACGTCGTCGCCGAGCGTCGCACCGCGCCCCACAACCGCCGACGGGTGGATGCCTGGCGCGTGCCTCGCGCTCGGATACAGCGCCGCCAGGAGCGACAGCATCGCCTCGTACGGATTCGCCACGACCACGCGTGCACGCGCCCGCCCCGGCGTCTCCGCGAGCGCTGGTGCGACGAGCAGCACGCCCGCATCCGCCGACGCGAGCAGCGGCGCATACTTGGCGCTGGCGAGAAAGGTGACGTGGTGCGACTGCGCCCGGTCGAGCGGCGCAACCGCAGTAACGGATGCCGTTTCGTCGCCCGTCAGCGTGCCGCCCACCGCTGCCGCAATGGACGCGGCGGTGAGGGCTCGTGGGCCCTCACCGCCGTGAGACTCCCCAGAACGCTGGGCGTCTGCCACGGCTCAGTCGAGCGGCGGGGTCACCGGACGTGTCACGCCGGAAGGTGCCGGGGTCGGCGCTCCCGTCGCGGGCTTCGTCGCGGCGGTGGCGCCGGCTGCGGACCGCAGCTTGGCCAGGACGCGGTCGGTGACGTTCAAATTCTTGTCGAGCGCGACGATCGGCGACCCCTGATCGGCGTTGAAGATGAACGAGTAGCCGCCTTCGACACGCACATCTTCGATCGCGAGCTTGATGCGATCGAGAATCGGCTGCACGAGCTCGTTCTGGCGCTGGTTCTGCTTCGCCTCGAGCTCGCGCGCACGTGCCTGGAAGCCTGCTTCCTTGGCTTGGATCTCCTTGCCCTGCGCGTCACGCAGCGCCGCAGTGAGCGTCGGCGCGCGCTTCTCGAAGCTGGCGACCATCGCCTGCAGCGAATCGCTCATGCGCTTGATCTGCTCCTGCACCGGCGCAGACTCCTTCGTGAACTGCGCCTCGGCCTGGGCGCGGCCTGGCGCCTGATCGAGCAGGATCGAGGATTGAATGTAGGCATTCTTCTGCTGGGCAGAAGCACGCCCGCTGATGGCGGCGACGAAGGCAAACGCGACAGGCGCCGCGCGAAACAAGGCACGCATAAATACTCCAGGAGTTAGAAGAGCTGACCGAGCTTGAAGTGTAGTTGCCACTTGGGATCCTTCACCCCATTCGTGGTACGGTCGAATCCGTATCCCCAATCGAGGCCGAGCGGTCCCAGCGGAGTGACGACAGATGCTCCAACGCCGGCGCCGCGGAACAGTCGGGTCGGGTTGAAGTCACGCGGGCGTGCCCAGATGTTGCCCGCATCGTAGAACGCGTCGAAGTTGAGCTGCTGGTTGATGCGAAGCCCCAGCTCAACCGTGCTGGTATAGAATGCACTGCCGAACGACGACGCCTGCGCCTGCGCCGTGCCGGTCCCAGTTTCGAGGTACCCGTTCGGCGTGATGGAGAATTCGTCGTACCCGCGAAGCTGCTCGCCGTACTGCACCCCGCCGAGTGAGAACTTCTGCGAGATGTAGAACCCGCCCGGATCGCCGAACACGGCGCCGCCGCGCACCGAGAGTCCGAGCGAGAGAACGATCGGCTCCGAGCCCATTGCGCCGCCCCCGAACTGGGCGAGCGACGCATAGTGACGCATTTCCCCGGTGTAGCGCGTGTATTGCGCGCCGCCGAGAATTCCATTCACCTGTGCGGCAAGCGTCTGCTTGCCCCCGTCCGTCGCGAACGGCAGTCCTACGCGCGTGTCGTGCTCGAATGAGAGCCCCAGCGTGGAACGGGCGCAGCTCACGATGTTGCAGTTGATCGTGCTGACGAGTCCGCTATTGCCGTACGTGGCCTTCTCCGCGCCGTATGACGCGAACAGTCGCGAGAAGCGCGAGCCCATGAGCGGGAAGCCGATCTGGAGTTGGCCCCCGACCCGCGTCTGTTGTCCGACGTCGCTCACGTAGTAGCGCGTCTGCGAGTGATACGCCGTCACCGTGCCGGAGTACTGCGACTCCTTGATGAACGGGTCGGAGTACGTGAGGCTGAAATCGTTGATGTACTGCCCGAACTGCCAATTCAGCGATCCCTTCTTGCACATGCCGAACAGATTCGGTTGGTCGAAGCCGATGAATCCGCCCACGCCAGCGCCCTGGCCCACGGAGGCGCCGAAATTCACGTTCCCGGTGCGCTTTTCCTTCACGTGGAAGATGACGTCCAGGTCGCCCTGCTCGTTGGCGCGCTTGGTGTCCGGCGGTGCGATGGGCGTCTCGAAGAAGCCCAGGTTGCCGATGCTCTGGTAGCTGCGAATCAGTGCGTCGCGGCGGAAGATGTCACCCGGCACGACGAAGATCTGATTGCGGATGCACGACTCGTTCGTGACATCGTTGCCGAGGATGTCGACGCGATTCACGATCGCCGGCGCGCCCTCGTCCACTTCCCAGCGCAGATTGACGGTCGGCACCGAATCCGGTCCGATGCGACGGCGATCGACGACCGGCCGCACGCTCGCGTAGATGTAGCCCTCGTTCGCGTAGCTTTCGCCCACGCGACGGGTCGCGTCATCCCACTTCGCCTGATCGAAGTAACCGGCGTCGTCATTGCCTCGGCCCACGCGCAGCACGCCCTTCACAGCGCCGGTGATCGTCTTGGGCTGCTCGCCGAATGGATAGAAACGCTGCAGATCCTCACTCGAGAAGCGGCGGCTTCCCGTCACCTCAAACGTGCCGATGCGATAGCGCGGCCCCTCTTTCATCGTCAGATCGACGAGCGCCTTTCCGCGGGCTCGATCGACCGTAACCGTGTCCTTGAGCACCTGCGCATCGAGGTAGCCCTTCGACGAATAGAGCGCGGGAATTCGCTCGCCGACGTCACCGGCGAACTTGTCCGCGTCGAGCTCACCCTTCTTGAACCAGAGGAACCCCTCAGGCTTCGTCTCCATCGCTCCAACGACGTCCTTGTCGGAGACGCCGCTGTTTCCGGCGACGTTCACTCCCGAGACCGCGAGGCGTTTGCCTTCGTCGACGCGGAAGAGCAGGTGCACCTGCCCATTCACCATCGTCGTCTCGGGTTTCACCTCGGCGAGGTAATACCCCTCCGCCTGATACAGCGAGTCGATACGTTGGACGGCGCGGGAGACCTGCGCGGGATCGAGCGGCTTGCCCACCAGCAGATCGACGCGGTCGCGCACCTCGTTGCGCGAGACGCGGTCCGTGCCGGCGACGTCGACGCCGTTGAGCACCGGACGCTCGCGGAAGTCGAAGATGAGGCTCGCGCGCTTCTGATCGGCCGACAACTCGCAATTCGCCACCACGTCGTCGAACTGGCCCGTGGCGTAAAGCGATCTGATGGCGCGATCCAGCGCGCGGTAGTTGACGGGACCCGGAACGAGCCCGGCTTCCGCGCGCAAAGTGGCATCCGTGGCGCGCGTCGCGCCATGGAATACGATGGTGTCGGGAATGGCGCATCGCCCGCCGGCTACAGTGGGCTCCTGCGCACGCGCCGTCGCCCCCATGAGCAGCAGGGCGACGGCGGAAGAAAGCAAACGTCGCATCTCGTAATATACACTGAAAAAGGCCGACAGGGTCCCTATCATTTGGACCCTGCCAGACTCTCTCTGGTTGCTTCTCCTCGAAACTACGCCTTCGACGCGCTCGAAAGCACCTTGAAATCGAGCCGAGTGCCGTCCGCCAAGGCGTCGACTTCGATCTCGTCGCCTCGCGAGAACTCGCCCATCAGGATCTTGTCCGAGAGCGGATCCTCGATGTACTTCTGAATCGAGCGCTTGAGCGGTCGCGCGCCGTAGCGCTCGTCGTAGCCGTGCTTCACCAGCAGCGCGGTCGCGCTCTCGGTGAGCCGGATGGTGAGATCGTCCTCCGCCAACCGCTTCCGGACGTCCTTCAGCAGCACCGACACGATCTGGGTGATGTGATCCCGGCTGAGCGGATGGAAGACGATGACGTCGTCCAGACGATTCAGGAACTCCGGATTGAACACGACCTTCAGCTCTTCCTTCACCTTCTCCTGCATCCGCTCGAACGACGTCGTGGAATCACCCAGCGTGAAGCCGAGCCCCTTGCCCTTGGTGATGTCGCGCGCGCCGACGTTGGATGTCATGATGACGACGGTGTTCTTGAAGTCGATCTGGCGCCCGTAATTGTCGGTCAGGTGCCCCTCATCGAGAACCTGCAGCAGGATGTTGAACACATCCGGATGCGCCTTCTCGATCTCGTCGAGCAGGATGACGGAGTACGGCTTCCGGCGAATGGCCTTTGTGAGCGTGCCTGAATCCTCGTATCCCACGTAGCCCGGCGGAGCACCGATGAGCCGCGACACGGAGAACTTCTCCATGTACTCGCTCATGTCCACGCGAATCAGCGCCGACGCGTCGGCAAAGAGGAACTGCGCGAGCGAGCGTGCGAGCTCGGTCTTGCCCACGCCCGTCGGTCCGCAGAAGATGAACGAGCCGATCGGACGATTCGGATCCTTGAGCCCTGCGCGGCTGCGCCGGATAGAGCGGCTGAGTGCCTTGATGGCCTCGTCCTGCCCGATGACATTCTGGTGCAGCTCGTCCTCCATGCGCAGCAGGCGGCTGGTCTCCGCCTCCTGAAGACGCGTGACGGGGATGCCCGTCCAGCGGCTCACGATGAAGGCGATCTCCTCTTCGCCGAGGACCGGGCGGTGCGACTGGCGCCGCTGCTCCCACTCCTCCTGCTTCTTGCGGATCTCACCCTGGATCTCGCGCTCCTTGTCGCGGAGTGAGGCGGCACGTTCGAAGTTCTGGTCGCGGACCGCGGCCTCCTTCTCGGTGTTCACCTTTTCCAGCTCTGCCTTGAGCGCAGCGACTTCCGGTGGTGGCGCCTGCGCGGCCAACCGCGCGCGCGCGCCGGCCTCATCGATGACATCAATTGCCTTGTCAGGCAGAAAGCGATCGGTGATGTAGCGCTCCGACTGCTTCGCGGCGAGCACGAGGGTCGCGTCGGGGATCGTCACCTTGTGATGATCCTCGTACTTCTTTCTCAGCCCCTTCAGGATCTCAACAGTTTCATCAATCGTCGGCGGATCCACGACCACTGTCTGGAAGCGACGCTCGAGAGCGCCATCCTTCTCGATGTACTTGCGGTACTCGTTGAGCGTTGACGCACCGACGCACTGCAACTCGCCCCGGGCAAGGGCGGGCTTCAACATATTGGACGCGTCGATCGCGCCTTCGGCCGCCCCTGCGCCGACGAGCGTATGCAGCTCATCGATGAACAGGATGACGTTCTTGTTCTGCGCGATCTCGTTCATCACCGCCTTGAGCCGCTCCTCGAACTGGCCGCGGTACTTCGTGCCGGCGATGACCGCCGCCATGTCGAGCGAGAGCACGCGGTTGTCGCGCAGCGACTCCGGACACTCGCCATTGGCGATGAGCTGCGCGAGCCCTTCGACGATGGCCGTCTTGCCCACACCCGGCTCGCCGATCAGCACCGGATTGTTCTTCTTGCGGCGCGTCAGCACTTCCATGACCCGCTCGATCTCCTTGGCGCGCCCGATCGTGGGATCGAGCTGCCCCTCAGCGGCGAGCTGCGTGAGGTCGCGGCAGAAATGATCGAGCGCGGGCGTCTTGGACTTCTTCTCCCCCTTCGGCGCCGGCGGCTGCGGCTGGGCAGCCGACTGGCCGCCGCCCTGCTGCTGCGGCATCTCAGTGCCGAGAATGCGCAGCGTCTCCGCGCGCGCGGCTTCGAGGTTCACGCCGGCGTCCGTCAGCACCTGCGCGGCGATGCCCTTCTCTTCCCGGAGCAGGCCGAGCAACAGATGCTCGGTGCCGACGTAGGAGTGGCTCAGCTCCCGAGCCTCGCTCATGGCGAGCTCGAGCACTTTCTTCGCGCGGGAGGTATAGGGAAGGTCGGGACCGGTCGTCTGGGCAGCTTTGCCCTTCTTGACGGTCTCCTCGATCTTCTGCTGAATCTCATCCAGCTCAACCGAGAGATTCTGCAGCACGGTGGCGGCGACTCCCTCACCCTCGCGGATGAGGCCGAGCAGGATGTGCTCCGTGCCCACGTATTCGTGGTGGAGTCGGGCGGCTTCCTCGCGCGCCATCGCGAGGACTTTCCGCACCCGCTCAGTAAAGTTGTAGCCGTTCATTCAGTCCCTCAGAGAGACCCGGGTGGACGTGCTTTTAACCGACCGCCCCTGCTTCCTCTTCGAGCGCTTTACGCACATAGCGCGCTCGCGCCAGGTTCGTCTCGCTCTCGGATAGCGATCGCCCTTCCGCAGCCGACAGATGCGCGGCCTGCGAAAAGATCAGGAGCTTGTTGAGGGTATATACACTGAGGCCACGGATCAGTTTCAGTCCAACGGCCAGACGCACGCCGCTCAGATAGTTCATCGCTTCGTCGAACGTCAGGCTTCGCGCGTATCGCAGCGTGCCGTATGCTCGCCAGAGCTTGTCCTCGATAATATAACCGGCATCACGCAGCAGGACGCGCCGCGCTTCCTCCTCCCGTTCGATCACGTGGCCCACCACGCGGATCAATTGATCGAGCAGGTCCTCCTCCGACCGGCCGAGCGTCGTCTGATTGGAAATCTGGAAGAAGTTCCCGACGACCTCCGACCCCTCACCATACAAGCCTCGGTACGTGAGCCCCATTTGTTGAAGGCCAGCCAGCACCCGCCCGATTTCCTTCGTCAACACCAGCCCAGGCAAATGTATGAGTACCGAGGCACGCATGCCGGTTCCCACATTCGTCGGACAGGCCGTGAGAAAACCGAACTCCGAGTGATACGAAAAGGGGACCCTTGCACCAAGCTCGCGGTCAACCCGATCGAGCGCCGCGTAGGCCGCACGAAGCTCGAAACCGGACTGCAACGACTGCATGCGGAGGTGATCCTCCTCATTGATCATGACGCTCAAGCCGTCAGACAGGTACACGGCGGCGCCGCTACGCAACGGATGTTGCGTCTCGAGTCCCGCGAGCTCCTTGCTGACGAGATGACGCTCGAACAGAATGGCCCGGTCCGCGGCACCGAGCTCGTCCACGCGCACCATGAAGCTTTCCGGCATGGCCGGAATCTCCTTCAGCGCCTCGCGCACCTGCGCGAGAACGCGCAGGCGCTCGCCATCGCGCGCTCGGCTGGCGAACGCGTAGCCGTCCACATTCCGCGCGAGGCGAACGCGCGTGGAGAGGACGACATCGGAGTGCTGACCCGACGCGTCGAGCCAGCGCACCCCGCCATCGGGGAGAAGGGAGAGGTCCAACGTCATTCCAATACCCGAATTCGGTCGCGAAGCTCTGCCGCAGCCTCGAACTGCTCCTGCTCGATGGCGCGTCGGAGCTTGTCTCGCAGCTCGCCCAATACTCCTGCCTTTTCCAGCACCTCTTCCTTCGGCGCCCGATAGACACGGCCGATGTGTCGCGAGCCGCCGTGTACTCGGCGCAGCAGCTCTCGCATGCTCGACTCGAAGGTGGTGTAGCAGCGTGCGCAGCCCATCCGCCCGGTATCGCGGAAATCCTTCATCGTCAGCCCGCAGAAGGCGCACTTCCCCGCGTCGGTGCTTGCCGGCACGCTCTGCTGCTGCATCGCCTGGAGGAACTCGCCGAGGGGATGCTTCGGTGCGGCGACCGTGGTCTCCACACCGCGCTCCGCTGCGCACTGCTCGCACAGGTGCAGCTGTCTCACCGCGTTGTTCTCGATCGTCGTCAGATTGACGACGGCATCGCGCTCATGGCAGTTGTCGCAAACCATCAGGCCACCACCTCCGGCAATTCGATCTGCGAGAGCCGAGAGTCCTCGAGCTGGAGAATGCGATCGGCACGTGCGGCCAGCGCCCGGTTGTGCGTGACGACGACCATCGCGATCTCGAGCTCGCGCGCCAACTCGGCGAACAGATCGTGCAATAATTCGCTGTTCATGTGGTCGAGGTTCCCCGACGGCTCATCCGCGAGAAGGACAGCCGGATCGGCGGCGAGCGCGCGCGCGACTGCCGTACGCTGCTGCTCTCCCCCCGACATCGCCGACGGACGATGTGTCATGCGTCCACCGAGACCGACGCGTTCGAGCAGGCTCGTCGCACGGCGGCGCGCCTGTGCCTCGTCCATTCCCCCGATACGAAGCGGCATCATGACATTCTCGAGTGCCGTGAACTCGCGCAACAGGTGATGGAACTGAAAGACGAACCCCACGGTGCGATTGCGCAGCGCCGAGATAGCGTTGTCATCGAGGCCCGACAGCGTCTGGCCCGCGATGCGTACGACACCAGATGTCGGACGATCGAGGGCCCCGAGCAGATGAAGCAGCGTGCTCTTGCCCGCTCCGCTGGCCCCGATGACGGCCACCATCTCGCCACGCTCTACCGCCATGTCGACGTGATCGAGTACGGTGATGCTCGCACCGTCTCCGCCGGTGTAGGTTTTCGTCAACGCCTGCGCCTCGACGACGCTCATTCGCGCATCGCCTCCACTGGCAGCAATCGCGAGGCCTGAATTGCGGGATAGATCGTTGCGACCGCCGCGATGAGCAGACTTGCCGCCACCGTGAGCCCGATGTCGAGGGGCGCTCGATCGACCGGAAGGTGGTCGATGAAGTACACCTGCGGATCGAGCCTGATCAGCTTGAACGTGTCGAGCGCGACCGCCGTCGCCAATCCCACGAGGAGTCCGAGGGTCGTGCCCACGACGCCGATCAACGTACCCTGCACGAGGAAAATGCGGCGGATCGAGGCAGCCGGCATTCCCATCGCTCGCAGAATTCCGATCTCCTTCGTCTTGTCCGCGACGACCATCGTCAGCGTTCCCACGATGTTGAATGCCGCAACGAGAATGATCAGCAGGAGGATGAAGGTCATGCCGAGCTTCTCCAGGCGCAGCGCCTGGAAGAGCGCATGGTTCTGCGCCTGCCAGTCCGCGGTGCGATAGGGATATCCGAGCATGGTCGCCAACTGCTCTGCAACCGCCGGAGCGACCTCGCGATCGCGCGTGCGGACTTCGAGCCCCGTGATGTCGCTCCCGAGATCCGCGAGCTGCTGAGCGACGGGCAGCGACACGTAGATATAGCCGTTGTCGTACTCGTACATCCCGGTGTCGAACACCCCCGTCACCTCGAGATGCACTTCGCGCGGAATCGGCGTCCCGGTGACGGGACTGATCGCCGTTCCGACAGTCGTCAGCGTGATGGAGTCCGCGCCGGGATAGACCCCGAGACGATTCGCCAGCTTCGCGCCGAGGACCGCGCCGCGCTGCTTGCCGTCGGTCGTCTGGAATCGAAAATCACCGGCCGTGCGGAAGGCGCGAATCGTCGTGACCGGCGGTCCGCCCTCGCCTTCCGGAATGATCCCCATGACGAACGCGCCATCGCTGTACTTGTGCCCGGCGTCGACAAGCGCCTTGGTGAGCACGAAAGGCGCCGCCGCGACGACGCCGGGTTGCCGACTCACTTTCTCGAGGACGGGCTTCCAGTCCTTCAACACCATGTCCGAGCCGTAGTTCAGCACGCGCACGTCAGGGCTGCCGATGAGGATCTTCTCGCGCAGGTCGTTCTGCAGTCCGCTCATCACGCCCATGATGACGATGAGCGCGCTCACGCCAATCACGACGCCGCCGATCGCGATCACGCTGATCAGCGACAGCAGCTTCGATCCGCGACGGCTGCGCAGATAGCGCCACGCGATGGCAACCTCGAGCCGGCTCATTCGGGGCGCATCGTCGGAAAGAGAATGGCGTCGCGGATGTTCACCGTGTTCGTGAGGTACATGAACAGGCGGTCGAGCCCGATCCCCACGCCCCCCATCGGCGGCATGCCGTACTCCATGGCGCGCAGATAGTCCTCGTCCACGCCGGTGGCCTCTTCGTCGCCCGCCGCCTTGAGACGTGCCTGAGCCTCGAAACGCTGCCTCTGGTCGATCGGGTCGTTCAGCTCACTGAACGCGTTCGCCAGTTCCCTGCCGCGCGCGATCAGCTCGAAGCGTTCCGTCAGTGCGGGATTCCCGCGCTTCGGCTTGGCGAGCGGCGAGAGCTCCATGGGATAGTCGATCACGAACGTCGGCTCGACGATCTTGCTCTCCACGAGCGCCCCGAACAGCTCATCGAGCAGCTTCGGACGGCTCATCGCATCGACCTCTTCCACCCCGTGCTTGCGCGCCTCGGCGCGCAGCTCCGCGTCGGTACACGCCATCGCATCGCGGCCGAGCGCGGCGTTGAGTGACGGCATCCACTCGATACGCGGGAATGGCGGCTGAAACACCGGCACCGCATCGCCGACGCCGGGCACGGCGCGTACCGCGTCTGCGGCATGCACGATCAGCGATTCCACCACGCTCATCATCTCGCGATAGTCGGCGAGCGCCTGGTAGAACTCGAGCATCGTGAACTCCGGATTGTGCGTCCGGTCGATGCCTTCGTTGCGGAAATCGTGGCCAATCTCGTATACACGATCGAAGCCGCCGACGATGAGCCGCTTGAGATACAACTCGTCCGCGATGCGCAGGAAGAGCGGCATGTCGAGCGCGTTGTGATGCGTCGTGAACGGCCGCGCCGTGGCGCCGCCATAGAGCGGCTGGAGGATCGGCGTCTCCACCTCGAGGAAGTTGCGCGCGTCGAGGAAGCCCCGAATCGACGTGATGAGTCGCGACCGCGCGATGAACAGCGCACGCACCTCTGGATGCACCGCGAGATCCGCGTAGCGCTGGCGGTAGCGCTGCTCGGGGTCGGCGAAGCCCGAGTGCCGCACGGTCACGCCATCGACGACTTCCTCCTTGCCGTACGGCAGCGGACGCAGCGACTTCGCGAGCATCTCGATGGCGCTGACGCGCACGGTGACTTCACCCGTGCGCGTGCGCATGAGTGGGCCGGTCACGCCAACGACGTCGCCGATGTCGAAGAGGTCGAGGCGCGAGAACACGTCGTCGCCCAACTCGTCCTTGCGGAAATAGAGCTGGATGCGCCCACTGCCGTCGGCGAGATGCGCGAACGCCGTCTTGCCGTGGCCGCGCCATGCGACGAGACGGCCAGCAACGCGAACGGCCTCGCCGTCGACCTGCCCGTCCGGAAGCGACGCTACTGCGTCCGCGGTTTCGTGCGACCGGTCGAAACTGTAGGCGAAGGCCGGGACGCCGGAGTTCACCAGCGCGTCGAGCTTCTCGCGCCGCGCCTTCTGCACGAAGTTCATCTCGTCGGTCACGGTGCGTCTCCGGTCTTTACGCCACCCGTCTCCTTGAGAAATGCTTCGATGAACGGGTCGATTCCGCCGTCCATCACCTTCTGGACATCCGGAATCTTGAGCTCCGTGCGGTGGTCGTTGACCATGGTGTAGGGCTGGAAGACGTAGCTGCGAATCTGGCTGCCGAAGCTGACGTCCGACTTGTTCGCGTCCATTTCCGCCTTCTTCGCGAGCTGCTTGTTCAGCTCGATCTGGTACAGACGGTTCTTGAGCTGCTTCATCGCCGTGGCCTTGTTCTTTCCCTGCGACCGCTGTGCCTGCGACGACGTGATCACGCCGCTCGGAATGTGCGTGATGCGCACCGCCGAGCTGGTCTTGTTGACGTGCTGTCCGCCCGCGCCGGAGGCGCGGAAGACGTCGATTTTCAGATCCTCATCGCGGATCTCGATGTTGATGTCCGTATCCACGACCGGATAGATGAACACCGACGCGAAGCTGGTGTGCCGTCGCGCCTGCGAGTCGAAAGGCGAGATGCGAACGAGCCGGTGCACTCCGCTTTCCGCCTTGAGGTAGCCGTACGCGTACATGCCCTTGACGTCGAGCACGGCGCCCTTGATCCCCGCCTCTTCGCCTTCGCTAAGATCCACGATCTCGACGGAGTAGCCCTTTCGCTCAGCCCATCGCGTGTACATCCGCATCAGCATCGACGCCCAATCCTGCGCTTCGGTGCCGCCGGCGCCGGCGCTGATCTCGAGCTGCGCGTCGCGGAAATCATCCGGATGCGAGAGCAGCGAACGAAGCCGGAACTCCTCGAGATCCGCGCCGAACCGCTCGATCTCGGCGGCCAGCTCCGCGTCCATCTCCGCGTCGGGCTCTACCTCGAGCAGCTCGAGCAGCTCACGCGTGCTGCGCACGCGCGCGACCAGTCCTTCGAACGGCTCGACCCAGTTCTTGAGCGCCTTGACCTGCTGCACGATCTCCTGCGCGCTCTCCTGGTTGTTCCAGAAGTCCGCGCTTCCCATGCGCTCGTCGAGCGCCGTCAGCTCCTGCCGTTTGTGATCGAGGTCAAAGATACCTCCTCAGCTCGGCGAGCTGATCGTCGTACGAGGACAGCAGTCGGGCGCGTTCGTTGTCCGCCATTACGTTCTCCCGGGTAAGACACGAGCCGTCCGGCTCGAGGGGCGGACGGCTCGCACGGTGTCGATTTCGACAATAGTAAAGATAGCCTGCCGAGCGGCGTACTAGAAGAGCTTCTTACCCCCGGCAAGGACATCGTTGAGCGCGTCCTGGAAGTGCGTCGTGGATTCGGCGAATTCGCGCCCGATCTGATCGACGTATTCCTCGTAGCTCTTCTTGATCTCCTCGCGGAAGAGCTGCTTCAGCGTGCCGTCGCGCATCCCCTCGTCCCGCTTCTGCGGAAAATATGCGCAGATGTCCGACACAAGCGCGCGTGCGAGACGCTTGGCCTTCGCGTTGGGATCGTTCGCGAGGAATGGATTGATCGGCGCGCGCGCCATCGGTGGAGTGGCGGCGGGTGCGGGCGTGGGCGGCGTCGCGGAAGCCGGAGGCGTCGAGGCCTGGGGCGTCGGCACGACGGAGGACGGTCTCGGAGCGAATGGCGCGGGCGGCGTGCCGGCTCCCGGGCGCGGAGCCGGCGCGACCGACGACGGACGCGCGAACGGCGCGGGCACCCCCCCCACAGGCGCCTGCGTCGGGCGCGAAGGCGCAGTCGGCATCGCCGGCGGCGTCATTGGACCGGACGTCGGCCGAGCCGCGGGAGGCGCAGACGGCATGCTGGCCGGCATCGTCGGGCGAACCGGCAAGGTTGCACGCGGAGGAACCGCGGGCGTCGACGCTGGAGCAGCCGGAGGCGTCGCAGAAATTGACGGCGCGGCCTCCGCGGAAGGCGCAGGCGACGACGCGACGGCTGGTGTCGGTGTCCGGGGTGTCGGGAGCGCCGGAGGTGGCCCCACCGGAGCGCTGGGCACACTCGGCGTGGGCATCGGCGCACTCGACAATGCCGGCGGCGGCGCGACTGGCGCACTCGCCGCGCTGGGCGTTGGAGCTGCCGACGGTGCCGACGGTGCTGCGGGCGCGAAGTCCGCGCGTGCATCGCTACCCGCGGCAATGATGATCACGCCGCCGCAGACCGAGCAGCGCGCGCGAACGCTCGCCACCGGCATCTTCGCAGGATTGACGCGAAACACGGAGCGGCACTCCGAGCAGGTGACGTTCATACGCTGTCTCCCGCCCGCACAGCCATCATCGGCTCCGAGATGCGCGTCACCCCAGCCGGCTGGTTGTCCGTGCGGCGGTCGACGGAGTAGACCGATCCCTCGAGGGTCTTGGCGTAGCTCTTCATTTCCGTTGCGAGTTCACTGACTTGAGCCGCATGCGTGAAGTGTCGGCGTTCGTTCGTCACCACACCAATCGACACGGTCATGAGCGGGACGCGATGCAATTGGCCTCGCCGGTCCTTGCCGAAGAAGTATCCAGCGCGCCGGTCCTGCTCCGAGTATTGTAGCGGAATGAGCTGGTCGAAGATGAAAACGATCTCCTCACAGATTTCAACGATCGCCGCTAACGGGATGACGAAGATGAAGTCGTCACCGCCAATATGCCCGACAAACCCCTCTTCGCCACAGACCCCTTTCACCACATCGTGAAGAATCTTGGCGAGAATGCGGATGACGCGATCGCCGTCATAGTAGGAGTAGCGATCGTTGAACTCCTTGAAGTGGTCCAGATCGGCGTAGCACATCGCGAATTGCGACTCCAACGCGATGCGCGTGGCTACCGTCGCCTCGATCTCGACGGCGCCAGGCAGTCGGGTGGATGGATGAACGACGAGATCACGATCCGATCGCCGCAGGAGTGCATCAAGGCGAATGATCTTCTCCGGCATCGCGAGATTCTCGAGCACGACTTCGTCCGCTCCCGCATTGAACGCGGCGGCGAAGCACTCTTCTCCTTCACCGCAGAGAATCACGGTGGGAATGACGCCCGTATAGGAGTCGTGCTTGAGCCGTCGGCATGCCTGGTTGACCGCCTCGGGATTCGATCGGGCATCGAAGGCGACCACACGCGGACGGCCCCGCAGCGATATCGCCATCAGCTCGTCGATATCGTTGATGGTGAGCACGGTGTCCGCCTGCCTCCCCAGCCATTCGGTAAGCACCGCTGGCGAGGGGGCGTCGTCCGGAGAGAAGAGGATGGCGCTGATCTTGACCAATCGTGCGTCCGACCGAGGTGGAGGCGCAAGATACGGTTCGCCCAGAGTGAAGTCAAACCGCGATGCCACTGTGAGTTGCGTCACTTTGTCACTGGCGCATGTCACTTAGAAAAAGAAGAACGCCACGCCGAGCATGCCGTAGACGAGCAGGAGGAACGCTCCCTCCAGCCAATGCGACTCGGCGTCGCGCACCACGCTAGTCGCCACGGCAACGGCAAGCGCGACCGCCGCGACCTCGAAGATGTTGAACGCGAGATCCATCGGCTTGCCGAGCGCCAGACCAACGAACACGAGGACCGGCGCGATGAGCAAAGCGACCTGAGCGCTGGATCCCACCGCGATCGAGACCGCCAGGTCCATGCGATTCTTCATCGCCATGAGCACCGCCGAACTGTGCTCCGCCGCGTTTCCAATGATCGGAATCACGATGATGCCGACGAACACCTCCGAGAGCCCAATGCCCTTGATCGCCGCTTCCGTCGATCCGACGAGAATCTCCGAGAGCCACCCGACGAACCCCGCTGACAGCAGCAGCATGCCGACCGAACGGCCAAGCGACCACCGCGCGGCGTGGTTGGAACCGTGCGCCTCGTTCGCGACATCGGCGCCTTCGCCGAACACCGACCGGTGCGTTCCCATCGAGTAGACGAGCGAAAGCGCGTACCCGAGAATGAGCAAACCCGCCACGCCGATTGACACCTTGCGAGTGAGCAGGTGCGTTGGCTCGGGATGCGTCGCGAGAAACACCGCCGGAATGACGAGACCGATCACGGCAACTACGAGCAGCGAGATGCTCAGCCCCGCGAGCGCGACACTGAAGCGCTGCACCTTGTGGCGCAGTCCGCCCGCGAGCTGCGCCGCTCCGAGCACGAGCAGCAGGTTGCCCAGGATGGATCCGGTGATCGACGCCTTCACGAGATCCACGAGCCCCGCGCGGAGCGCCAGCACGGCGATGATCAGCTCGGCGAGATTCCCCAGCGTCGCGTTCAACAGCCCGCCAAGCGTCGGTCCGGTGTACGTCGACAGCTCGTCGGTTGCCTTGCCGAGAAATCCGGACAGTGGCACGATGGCCAGCGCGCTCAGCGCGAACACGAGCACCGGATTCGCATGCATGTACTCCGCCACGATGGCGGCCGGCGCGAACAGAAGAAGAAAGGCGAGAAATCTCATCGCACCGGGATCGAGGCGGACATGCGCATCCCTCCTCCCGCGGCCTGAATGAGGCGCACGGAGGCGAATGCGTCGACTGCGCTGATCACGTGATTCGCGATGATCGCGATGAGGTCATCCGTGACGTGACGATAGGCGTCGTCGTGCGCGGCTCCGGTATCGCAGTCGCATGTGCAAACGCTCAGACCGGGGTCGCCTCGTCGATCAACATGATCGGAATGTCGTCGCGGACCGGGTAACGAAGCCGACACGCGGGGCAGACCAGCGACGGTTCCGATTCCAGGTATTCGAGCGGCCCTTTGCACTTCGGGCAGACCAGGATCGCGAGGAGCTGAGGAGAGAGTGTCATGCAGAGGGGTCGTCGTGAAGCCGGTAGCCGAAACGGCGAATGGCAATGTCGCTCTTCCGCCAATTGGGAAGCACCTTCACCCACAGATCGAGATACACCGCGGCACCAACGAAAGCTTCCACCTTGATACGCGCGGAACGGCCGATGTCCCGAATGCGCTGGCCGCCGGCGCCGATGAGAATGCGCTTCTGGCTTTCGCGCTCGACGTAGAGCACCGTCCGAATGTATACCGGCGACTGTGCTTCGCGGAACTCCTCCACCTCGCACGCGAGACTATATGGCACTTCCTCGTCGAGTTGCTCGAGCGCGGTTTCGCGAACGAGCTCCGACACGAAGAAGCGAACGGAGGCGGTACTGATCTCGTCGTCCGGATACAGAAAGGGGCTCTCGGGCAGTTGGCTGCCGAGTTCGGAGAAGAGCGCATCGACGCCTTCGCCGGTGAGGGCCGAGATGAACCGTGCGTTCGGCAGCGCCTCCGCGAGCTCTTCGCGCTCGACCGGACGAATCGCGTCCGCCTTGTTGAGCACTGTCCAGACTGGCGCCTTCGGCGGCGTCTCGAGCTCCGCCGCCTCGAGCAGGGATGGCGGCGTGCGTTCAGTCGCGTCCGCGAGGTAGACGATGAGGTCCGCGTCCTTCAGTGCGCGAAGCGCGGTCCCGCGCATGGCGCGCTGCAGCTCATAGCGCGGATTGAGCAGGCCCGGCGTGTCGAGGATGATCATCTGCACGTCGCCCGCGGTGTGAATGCCCACGACGCGGTCGCGAGTGGACTGCGGCTTGTCGCTGACGATCGCAAGTTTCTCCCCGATCACTCGATTGAGGAGGGTGGACTTGCCGGCATTGGGTTTTCCGACGACGGTGACGATTCCGGCTCTAGGCATGCGTAAGGATAGTCGGACGGTTGGACAGTCGGACAGCGGGTCAACTACTTGGCAGAAAGCGATAGCCTACACAATCAGGTCGCTCGCCACGCGACCAGCATGTGTAGATCATGACCGTCGAGCAGTCCGACCCGCTGTCCGACGAGCAGCCGCGCAGCGGCGAGCGGGTCCGACTGTCGGACTGTCAAACGAAACGCCCCCGTTGCAAAGCAACGGGGGCGTTTCTCAGGGGTGCCGGCGACGGCCTACTCTCCCGCGTCCTCTCGGACGGAG
>Ga0208587_1000269_pt1 | contig 28691 bp, 24 predicted proteins | sample NGESurdeep092012_7_FD_184472 | JGI IMG/M metagenome (GOLD analysis project Ga0208587, IMG submission 184472) | Arctic peat soil microbial communities from Barrow, Alaska - NGEE Surface sample 210 deep-092012 (SPAdes) | ecosystem: Environmental > Terrestrial > Soil > Wetlands > Peat ...
TGCGATGATGCGGCGCGCAAGTCGCTCGAGCGTGGCGTGGACAAGCTCGCCAACGCGGTCAAGGTGACGCTCGGCCCAAAGGGTCGCAACGTCGTCATTGACAAGCAGTGGGGCGCCCCGACCATCACCAACGACGGCGTGACAATCGCCCGTGAGGTGGAGCTCGAGGACCCCTACGAGAACCTCGGTGCGCAGCTCGCCAAAGAGGTCGCCACCAAGACCAACGACGTTGCCGGCGACGGCACCACCACCGCGACCGTACTGGCTCAGGCCATGGTCAAGGAAGGCCTGCGCAACGTTGCCGCTGGTGCCGCCCCGTCCTTGCTCAAGCGCGGCATCGACGCCGCCGTCGAGGCTGTCAACGCCCGTCTGCTCCAGGCCGCACGCGAGGTCGAGGGCAAGGAAGAGATCGCTCAGGTTGCCGCTCTGTCGGCACAGGACCCGATCATCGGTGGCCTGATCGCCGAGGCGTTCGACAAGGTCGGCAAGGACGGTGTCATCACGGTCGAGGAGTCGCAGACCGCGATCACCGAGCTCGAGTTCACCGAGGGCATGCAGTTCGACAAGGGTTATCTCTCGCCGTACTTCGTGACCGACCCCGAGCGCATGGAGGCCGTCCTGGAGGACGCTTACGTGCTGATCACCCAGGGCAAGATTTCGGCCGTTGCCGACATCCTCCCGATCCTGGACCAGGTTGCTCAGGCCAAGAAGTCCCTGCTCATCATCGCTGAGGACGTGGACGGCGAAGCGCTGTCCACTTTGGTGGTCAACAGGATTCGCGAGATCCTCAAGGTCGTCGCCGTCAAGGCGCCGGGGTTCGGTGACCGCCGCAAGGCGATGCTGCAGGATCTCGCGGTTCTCACCGGCAGCTCGGTCATCAGCGCAGAGGTCGGCCTCAAGCTCGACTCCACGCAGCTTGATGACCTCGGTACCGCTCGCCGCATCGTGGTCACCAAGGACAACACGACGATCGTCGACGGCGCCGGCGACAAGGACGAGCTTGCCGGTCGCGTTCACCAGATCAAGAGCGAGATCGAGCGGACCGACTCGGACTGGGACCGTGAGAAGCTCCAGGAGCGCCTCGCGAAGCTGTCCGGTGGTGTCTGCGTGATCAAGGTCGGCGCGCACACAGAGGTCGAGCTCAAGGAGAAGAAGCACCGCATCGAGGATGCCATCTCGGCAACTCGTGCGGCCATCGAAGAGGGCATCGTCGCTGGTGGCGGCTCCGCTCTCGTCCACGCTGTCTCGGTGCTGGACGACCTCGATCTGGAAGGTGACGAGGCCACAGGCGCGAACATCGTGCGTAAGGCCTCTGCCGAGCCGCTGCGCTGGATCGCGGAGAACGCAGGCCTTGAGGGCTATGTCGCGGTGTCCAAGGTCGCCGACCTCGAGCCGGGCAACGGCCTGAACGCGGAGACCGGCGAGTACGGCGACCTGATCAAGGCCGGGATCATCGATCCAGTCAAGGTCACCCGCTCGGCGCTTCGTAACGCCGCATCGATTGCCTCGATGATCCTGACGACCAACACGCTGGTCGTCGAAAAGAAGGTCGAGGAGTCGGCTGACGGCGGCCAGGGTCACGGTCACGGTCACTGACCAACACCTCACAGCGACGAAGGCCGCAACCCCCCGAGGGGGTTGCGGCCTTCGTCGCGTTCGGATGGTCAGCGGGCGGCGACGGTCAGGGCGAGGTCACCAGAATCTGTGTCTGACCGACTTCGACCGACGAGCCTGGCCGGACCTGCCGCCCGCGCCGACGATCGACCTCGCCGTCGACACTCACCTTGCCGTCCTCGATCAGGGTCCTGGCCTGCCCGCCGTCATCGACGACTCCTGCCAGTTTGAGCAACTGACCGAGCCGGATCATCTCACCGGTGATGGGAACCGCAATGGCATGGCTCACTGGGTTGATGCGGCTCAGCTTGCGGCAGGCAATACCGGCGAAGGGATATACGTCGCATCACGTTCGTACTCCGTCATGGCACCCCACACGCCGTAGGGCTCACGTACGTGCAGTGCGTGGTCACGGCAGTTCTGCAGAACCGGGCAGCCCAGGCACACGGCCTTGGCTGCGCTGTCCCGGCTGCGACGGGCCGGCCCACGCTCGCCCTCGGGGTGGAAGAAGACGTCCGGATTCTCACGCCGGCAGGAGCCATCGAGCTGCCACTGCCACAGGTCTGCTACGGGTCCAGGCAAGCGAGAAACAGTGGCCAACGGGTGCCTCCTTCGTTGATCCGGCACGAGTGCCGGTTCGCGGAGTCGTCCCAGGGGAGCATTGAGCACAATGAGTCTTTTGCCCGCGCAACCCGGAGGCTACGCGCGTGATGGGGTGTGAAACAAGGGTGAGTCGTGGTGACTTCGGTTATAGCGCGAACAAACGGCGTGTGCGTCCAGCCTCTCGGCCTGCCGTAGACTCGGGAAATGAGCTCACCGGCCGCCTGGGAGTCCGCAGTTCCTTCCCCTCTCAGCGTGCCGTTTGCCGCTCTGGGCCTTACCTTCGACGACGTGCTGCTGTTGCCTGGAGCCACCGAAGTGATCCCCAGCGAGGTCGATACATCGGCCAGGCTGTCTCGCAGCATCTCCCTGAAGCTCCCGCTTGTCTCTGCGGCGATGGACACGGTCACCGAGGCCCGGATGGCGATCGCCATGGCCCGCCAGGGTGGCTTGGGCATCCTGCACCGCAACCTGTCGATAGAGGACCAGACCCGTCAGGTTGATCTGGTGAAGCGTTCCGAGTCCGGCATGGTCTCGGATCCGGTCACCACGACTGGGGACGCAACCCTGGCTGAGGTCGATGAGGCCTGCGGGCGGTTCCACATCTCGGGCCTGCCCGTCATTGACCACGACGGTCTGCTGATCGGCATCATCACCAACCGCGACCTGCGCTTCGAGACGGACTTCAGCCGCCCAGCCTCTGAGGTCATGACCCCCATGCCACTGGTCACTGCGCGCGTAGGCGTCGACAAGATCGAGGCACTGGCGCTGCTGGCGAGCAACAAGATCGAGAAGCTTCCGCTGGTCGATGAGGCCGGGCGGCTCAAGGGCCTGTTCACAGTCAAGGACTTCGTCAAGACCGAGCAGTTTCCCATGGCCACCAAGGACGGCTCTGGGCGGTTGCAGGTCGGGGCTGCCATCGGGTTCTTCGACGATGCCTGGAAGCGCGCGATGGCACTGGTCGAGGCCGGGGTGGACCTGCTGATCGTCGACACCGCCAACGGCCATGCCAGGGGCGTGACCGACATGATCCGCCGGCTCAAGTCCGACCCTGCGCTCGCGCACGTCGATGTCGTGGGAGGCAACGTGGCCACTCGGGCAGGTGCTCAGGCTCTGGTTGACGCCGGTGCCGACGGCGTCAAGGTCGGCGTGGGTCCAGGCTCGATCTGCACGACCCGAGTGGTGGCCGGTGTCGGGGTCCCCCAGGTCACTGCCATCTATGAGGCCGCCCTGGCCTGCAAGGCCGCTGGGGTCCCGGTGATCGGTGACGGCGGACTGCAGTACTCGGGCGACATTGCCAAGGCGCTCGTTGCCGGCGCAGACACTGTGATGCTCGGCTCGCTGTTGGCAGGTTGCGAAGAAAGCCCCGGTGAGCTGGTCTTCATCAACGGCAAGCAGTTCAAGACCTATCGCGGCATGGGTTCTCTTGGTGCGATGCAGTCGCGCGGCCGAGGTAAGTCTTACTCCAAGGACCGCTACTTCCAGGGGGACGTTACCGACGACGACAAGGTGGTGCCCGAAGGCATCGAAGGGCAGGTGCCATACCGTGGGCCGCTGGCGGCCGTGGCCTACCAGCTGATCGGTGGCCTTCGTCAGTCCATGTTCTACGTGGGCGCGCCGTCGATCCCTGAGCTGCAGGCCCGCGGGAAGTTCATCAGGATCACCGCGGCGGGGCTCAAGGAGAGCCATCCGCACGACATCCAGATGACCGTCGAAGCGCCCAACTACAGCCAGCGTTGACCGTAGCGCGGTCAGGGGCCGCTAGCCTTGGCGCGTGAACCAGATCGAGATCGGGCGAGGCAAGAGGGGCCGCAGGGCCTATTCCTTCGACGACATCGCGGTGGTGCCCTCACGGCGCACCCGTGATCCCGAGGAGGTATCGGTCGCCTGGCAGATCGACGCCTACCACTTCGAGCTACCGGTGATTGCGGCACCGATGGACTCGGTGATGTCCCCCGAGAGTGCCATCGCCTTCGGCAAGCTCGGCGGGCTGCCCGTGCTTGACCTCGAGGGCCTGTGGACGCGCTATGACGACCCGACGTTTCTGCTAGCCGAGATCGCCTCACTCGACTCCGCCTCTGCCACGGCCCGACTGCAGCAGATCTACGCGGAGCCGATCAAGCCCGAGCTCATCACCGAGCGACTTCGTCAGGTGCGTGAGGCAGGCGTCACCGTGGCCGGGGCTCTCTCCCCGCAGCGGACCCAGGAGTTTTGGGAGACGGTTGTGGACGCCGGCTGCGACCTCTTTGTTATCCGCGGCACGACCGTCTCGGCCGAACACGTCTCGAGCCGGGCAGAGCCCCTGAACCTCAAGCGCTTCATCTACGAGCTCGATGTCCCCGTTATCGTCGGCGGCGCCTCCTCGTACACGGCCGCGCTGCACCTCATGCGCACCGGTGCGGCCGGCGTGCTTGTCGGGTTCGGCGGTGGTGCGGCACATACGACGCGCCTCACACTGGGTATCCACGCGCCAATGGCCTCGGCAATCGCCGATGTGGCCTCGGCGCGGCGGGACTACATGGATGAGTCCGGCGGTCGTTACGTGCATGTGATCGCCGACGGTGGTGTTGGGCGCAGTGGTGAAATCGTCAAGGCCATCGCCTGTGGCGCAGACGCGGTGATGCTCGGGGCTGCGCTGGCACGGGCGACTGACGCGCCCGGGCGGGGTTTCCATTGGGGCTCCGAGGCACACCACCCGCTCCTGCCGCGCGGCGAGCGGGTCGAGGTCGGGGCCTTGGCGTCGCTCGAGGAGATCTTGCTGGGCCCTGGTCGGATGGCCGACGGAACGACCAACCTCATTGGTGCCTTGCGACACGCCATGGCCACGACCGGCTACTCCGACCTCAAGGAGTTCCAGCGGGTTGAGGTTGTCGTAGCTCCTTACCAGCGAAGCTGACGGACCCACCAGATGCGACCTTCGGCCACGGCGGCGCTCTCACCGCAGGACCGCACCCGGGCCCTGTCGACGATGCAGGAGGAAGAGCTCGACCTTCTCATCGTGGGGGGCGGGGTGGTGGGCGCGGGCGCCGCGGTTGACGCCGTGACCCGTGGTCTGTCGGTCGGGATCATCGAGGCCCGTGACTGGGCCTCGGGTACGTCAAGCCGCTCCAGCAAGTTGATCCACGGCGGGCTGCGCTACCTGGAGATGCTCGACTTCCGCCTTGTCCGCGAGGCGCTCAAGGAACGGGGCCTGCTCTTGCAGCGTCTTGCACCGCACCTGGTTCGACCGATTCCGTTCGTGTACCCGCTGACCCATCGCGGCTGGGAACGGCTGTATGTCGCGGCGGGGCTGACGTTGTACGACACCCTCGCGTCAGTCTCGAGCACGACCAGCGGTGTCCCCCGTCACAAGCACCTCACCAAGCGTCAGGCGCTGCGTCTGGTGCCGAGCCTGCGCAAGGACTCACTGGTCGGCGCGGTCCAGTACTACGACGCCCAGGTCGACGATGCGCGCCATACGATGTTCCTGGTCCGCACCGCCGTGGCGTACGGCGCGCTGGCCGCAAACCGTTCTCGCGTCACGGGTTTCATCCGCCAGGGCGAGCGCGTCACCGGAGTCAGGGTCCGCGATCTCGAGACCGGACAGAGCCTCGAGATTCGTGCCAAGCAGGTTCTCAACGCCACCGGCGTCTGGACCGACGAGACCCAGGCGATGGTGGGCGAGCGGGGGCAGTTCCGGGTCCGGGCCAGCAAGGGTATCCACCTGGTCGTGCCGCGGGACCGGATCCAGTCCCAGAGCGGCCTGATCCTGCGCACCCCGACGTCCGTGCTGTTCGTCATCCCCTGGGGTCGGCACTGGATCATCGGCACCACCGACACCGACTGGTCCCTGGACAAGGCACACCCGGCCGCCAGCAGCAGCGATATCGACTACATCCTTGACCACGTCAACACGGTGCTGGTCACCCCGCTGACGCGGGAGGACGTCGAGGGCGTCTATGCCGGGCTGCGACCACTGCTGGCAGGCGAGAGCGAGACGACATCTGCGTTGTCGCGCGAGCATGTCGTCGGCCATCCGACGCCTGGTCTGGTGGTGGTGGCGGGCGGCAAGTACACGACATATCGCGTGATGGCCGCCGACGCGGTCGACGAGGTCGCTCGAGGGCTGGACGGTCGGGTGCCGGCGTCGTGCACCCAGCGGATCCCGCTGCTCGGGGCTGAGGGTTACGACGCGGCCTGGAACGCCCGCCATCGCACCGCCACTCGTTACGGCATTCACGTGGCCTGGGTCGAGCACCTGCTCCAGCGATACGGCTGCCTGGCCACCGAGGTGCTGGACCTGTGTGCTGCTGATCCTGTTCTGGCAGAGGCAATTTCGGGTGCGGACGACTATCTGGCTGCGGAGGTCGTCTATGCGGTCAGCTACGAAGGTGCCCGTCACCTGGATGATGTGCTGACCCGGCGCACCCGGATCTCGATCGAGACCTGGGACCGGGGGGTTTCGGCTGCCGGTGCGGCTGCCGCCTTGATGGCAAATGTCCTGGGCTGGAGCGACGAACAGCAGGCCAGGGAGATTGAGCACTACCTCGCCAGAGTCGAGGCTGAGCGGGTCTCCCAGCAACAACCCGACGACGAGACTGCTGACAGCGCACGCATGCGAGCCTCTGAGATCGTCCCGCTGGCCTGATCCCGGGGCCCGTCCTGTTGTCCTAGCCCCATTGCTCGTCTGACACCTCATTTGGGACACAGTCTTGGCAGCAACTTGGTGACAGGAGTGCGCCCGCCGCCTAACCTGACATCCATGACCTCGGACGTGATCGCCGATCCCGAAAGAGACTTCACGGCGACGTACGCCGTCGACCCGGGGCTGGCGCGCCGCCTCACGGCACGCGTGGTGTGTGCACCGAGGCCGAAGACGGTGCTCACCCGTACGCCGATGACCGGAGCTCCGCTCGCGTCGCTGCCCCAGTCGGCTCCAGCCGACGTCAAGGTGGCCTACGCGGCGGCCCGCGCCGCCCAGCGCTTCTGGTCCCGGATGCCGATGGGCCACCGGGCCCGGATCTTCCTGCGGTTCCACGACCTCGTGCTGGCGCGCCAGGAGCAGCTGCTCGACCTCATCCAGCTCGAGTCGGGCAAGGCCCGGGTGCATGCTTTCGAGGAGGTGGCTGACACCGCGATCGTGAGCCGTCACTATGCGCGCCGCGCGGCGGGTTATCTGCGTCCGCGTCGCCGCACGGGGGCCTTTCCGTTGCTCAGCCAGGCAGTGGAGCTGCGCCACCCCAAGGGTGTCGTCGGCATTGTCGCCCCCTGGAACTACCCGCTGTCGATGTCGATCACTGACGCGATCCCGGCGCTGCTAGCCGGCAACGCAGTGGTGCTCCGGCCCGACAACCAGAGTGCTCTGACCGCCTTGGCTGCGGTGGCTCTGCTCGACGAGGCAGGGCTGCCCGAGGGGGTGCTCCAGGTCGCGCTCGGCGACGGTCCCACTGTCGGCAGCTCGGTTCTGGACAACGCCGACTACGTCTGTTTCACCGGGTCAACCTCGACCGGGCGCGCGGTGGCCCAGAAAGCAGCCCGGCGCCTCGTCGGAGCCTCACTGGAGCTCGGGGGCAAGAACGCCATGTACGTGGCGGCGGACGCCAACGTCGCCAAGTCCGTCGACGGGGCGCTGCGCGCATGCTTCTCATCGGCCGGACAGCTCTGCGTGTCGATCGAGCGGCTGTACCTGCACCAGAGCATCGCCGATGAGTTCCTGGAGGCCTTCGTGGCCGCGACGCGCTCCATGCGGATGTCGCCGGACCTGACCTATGGCGCGGACATGGGCTCGCTGGCGTCGGCCACTCAGCTCGAGCGGGTTAGGGCTCACGTCGAGGATGCTCGCGCCAAGGGCGTGCAGGTCCTGGCCGGTGGTCGGGCTCGGCCCGAGATCGGGCCCTACTTCTACGAGCCGACCATTCTGACCGAGGTGACTGCGGCCATGGCCTGCCGAGACGAAGAGACCTTTGGCCCCGTGGTGTGCGTCTACCGGGTGGGCAGTGACGACGAGGCCATCCTGCAGGCTAACGACAGCGACTACGGCCTCAATGCCTCGGTGTGGACCCGCGACGTGGCCCGCGGCCGACGGATCGCTCGCTCGATCAAGGCTGGAACCGTCAACATCAACGACGGCTACGCCGCAGCCTGGGGCAGCGTCGGGGCCCCGATGGGCGGCATGAACAGCTCCGGAGTGTCGCGCCGCCACGGCGCGGAGGGGATAACCAAATACACTGAGACCCAGAACATCACGGCCCAGCACGTCATCGGATTCGCTGCCCCGTTCGGGCTCTCCGACCAGCGGTGGGCCAGGACCCTCACGGTCGCGCTGGGCGCAATGAAGAGATTCGGGGTGCGGTGAGACGATGAACGACAGCGAAGTGAACGGCCGAAGATACGACTACGACGTGGTGGTGGTCGGCTCTGGGTTCGGTGGCTCGGTTGCGGCACTGCGGCTGGCGGATAAGGGCTATCGCGTCCACGTTATCGAGTCCGGCCGCAGGTTTGCCGATGAGGACTTTGCCAAGACCTCCTGGAACCTGCGTCGCTACCTGTGGGCTCCGAGGCTGAAGCTATTCGGGGTTCAGCGGATCCACCGCTTGCCCGACGTGATGATCCTGGCCGGTGCCGGAGTCGGCGGGGGCAGCCTCAACTACGCGAACACCCTTTACGTCCCGCCGGCGGCGTTCTTCCAGGACCAGCAGTGGGCCCACATCACCGACTGGCAGTCCGAGCTCGCGCCGCACTACGTGACTGCCACGCGGATGCTGGGCGTGGTCACGAACCCCTGCGAGGGCCCGGTCGAGCAGATCATGCGCCAGACGGCTGATGACCTGGGGGTGGGCGAAACCTTCCGCAAGACGCCCGTCGGCGTCTTCTTCGGCAAGCCTGGTGAGCGGGTCCCCGACCCGTACTTCAGCGGCGACGGTCCCGCGCGCACAGGCTGCACGCAGTGCGGCAACTGTATGGTCGGCTGCCGGGTCGGAGCCAAGAACACCCTGGTCAAGAACTACCTCGCCCTGGCCGAGCGCCTCGGAGCCACGATAGAGCCGCTGCGCACCGTTGTTGGCGTCCAACCGCTCGACGATGACTGTCGAGAAGCCGGATACCGCGTCACGACCGAGGCGACAGGGGCCTGGTTTCGTAAGGCGCGCCGTACGGTCACCGCGTCTCAGGTGGTCTTCGCGGCGGGTGCCTGGGGCACCCAGCGACTGTTGCACCGGATGTCGCATGACGGGCAGCTCCGCGATCTGTCACCTGCGCTCGGCGGGCTGACCCGCACCAACTCCGAGGCGCTGGGCGGCGCGATCAGCATGCGGGTGCCGCGCGACCTCGACCTGACCAAGGGTGTCGCGATCACGAGCTCTTTCCACGTCGATCCCAAGACGCACGTCGAGAATGTGAGGTACGGCAAGGGCTCCAACGCCATGGGTTTGCTCGGCACGATCTTGGTCGAGGGCGGGGGATCCGTGCCGCGTCCGGTTCGCTTTCTCGCCCAGGCTGCCCGTCACCCAGGAGCTTTTCTGCGTTCGCTCTCGGTCCGGCACTGGAGCCAGCGCACCATCATCGGCCTGGTCATGCAGGACCACGACAACTCGATCACCGTCTCGGCGAGACGGCGTCTTATCGGCGGGGTCGGCCTCACCTCGAAGCAGGGACACGGCGCGCCCAACCCAACCTGGATCCCCAACGGGCACAAGGCGCTTCGTCAGCTGGCCATCCGGCTGCAGCAGCGGACCGGGATTCCGGCCATGGCGGGCGGCTCACTTGGCGAGATCGTGGACATCCCGATGACAGCGCACTTCCTCGGCGGCGCGGTCATCAGCGACGATCCGGTCAAGGGTGTGGTGGACCCGTGGCACCGAGTCTGGGGATACCCCGGGCTGCACATCGTCGACGGGTCGACCGTCTCGGCGAACCTTGGGGTCAACCCGTCATTGACCATCACGGCGCAGGCCGAGCGTGCTTTCTCGTTCTGGCCGAACCGTGGAGGCCACGATCCTCGCCCGAGCCAAGGGTCAGCTTATGAATGCCTGAGCGCAGTTCCCCCCAGATCGGTGACCTCCACCCAGGGGCCAGGTCTGCTGCTGTGAACCGCATCTGGAAATGCGGTTCACAGCGGGGCTCGGCACGGCGCAGGTGTGTCGGTAGCACCTGACCTCGTCCCGAAGATGTCTGCCGGTGAACTTAGGGCGCTCAATCCAACACCCGCACGTGGCACGACAAAACCTGTCCTGGTCAGTCATGGTTGCTCGCTGCCCTGGTTGCTGCTGGAGCACCGCTGGAGGAAATGAGCTGCGTCACCAGCATGACCACGGCCCGTTTCCGGCTTTGCAAGCCCAGGATGGCCGATCTGGACGAATGTCCAGGAGGGGACCGCCGTCCGTTGGGGTTTACGGAGCCGACCGGGCGCCGATGCCAGTCAGATCTCCATGGCAATTCCCTTTCCGGTGAGTTGTGCCTGCGCCAGGCGCGTCACGGCAGAGCCGGATGCGGACGCGGCCCGGGTGAATTAGCCTGAGCCGGTGCTGCGGACCGCGTTGAAGCCACGATGGCTGGGGCTTTTTGCGATCATGGTCGCGGTGATGGTCGTCTTCGGAGTGCTAGGGCTCTGGCAGCTGAACGTTGCGCGCGATAAGGGTCGCGCAGAGCAGGTCAGTGCTGCTCCGAGGCGGGCGGTCGCCGACCTTGCCACAGTACTGACCCCATACGGCCCCTTTCCGGGCGACGGCACAGGCCGCCGGATCACGGCGACGGGTCGCTACGACGGGTCTGGGCAGGTCCTCGTGACGCCGCGCCGGCTTCGGGGCCAGTTGGGGTACTGGGTTGTGACACCCTTTGTCGTGCGCTCTAGTGGTGCCCGGATCGCCGTCGTGCGTGGATTTGTGACGGATCCCAGACAAGCCGTTGCGCCCAATGATGCCATCGAGATCACCCTGTCCGGAACCCTGGCGCCGGCGGAGTCACCCACCGGTGAGACCGCTCGGCCTGCCGCCGCACTGCCTGAGGGGCAGATCGCGGTCCTGGACCTGTCCGTCCTGGTCAATCGCTGGCCCGGTGCCTTGTACAACGCCTTCGTCTTCGCCACTGCCGAGCAGCCGGACGTGACGGCTTCCGCGTCTCCTGCGATCCAGCTGGTGCCTCCGCCTCCCGTGGTGGGCGGCGGGCTCGCATGGCTCAACGCGGGATATGCCTTGCAGTGGTGGGCCTTCGCCCTGTTCGCTGCGTACATGTGGTGGAGGATGGTTCACGACGACTACCAGGATGATCACCAGAACAACTACCAGAACGCGCCCGCTCCCCTTGGCGAAACAGGAAAGGCAACGTATGTCTGAGCAAGTTCGTCCCATGCGAAATGTGGCCGCCGCACGAAAGGCCCTGGCGTTCTTCAGGGTGATGGCCATCCTGGTGGGCATAGGGCTGCTGGTGCTGTGCTTGGGCATGGTGCTCAAGTACGGCTATGACAAGTCTGGTCTGTCCGATTTCTGGGATCAGAAGCACGGCCTGCTCTACATGATCTACGTCTTCGCCACGGCGAACCTGGGTTTCAAGATGCGCTGGAGCCTGGGGCGCATGGTGAGGGTCATGCTGGCCGGGGTGGTGCCGTTTCTCTCGTTCTGGGCAGAGCACAAGGTTGCCGGTCAGGTCGCGGATGAACTTGCCGCACAGGACACACCGGTAGCGTTGCCCCGTGACTGAAGCCCTCCCGGAACTTTCTGCGCGGCCCGTGCTTGTCGTCGACTTCGGGGCGCAGTACGCCCAGCTGATCGCCCGCCGGGTACGCGAGGCCAATGTCTACAGCGAGGTCGTGCCGCACACCATGGCCGTCACGGCGATGCTGGCCAAGAACCCCGCCGCCGTGATCTTGTCCGGTGGCCCATCGTCGGTCTATGCCGAAGGCGCGCCAACCCTGGATGTCGGGCTGTTGACAGCAGGGGTCCCGGTGTTCGGAATGTGCTACGGCTTCCAGGCGATGGCTCTGGCCCTAGGCGGAACGGTTGCGCGCACCGGTCTCGGCGAGTATGGCTCAACCCAGGCGACGGTCTTGGACCTGTCCTCGACGCTGTTCAACGGTCAGGTCGGCGAGCAGTTGGTCTGGATGTCCCACGGCGACTCGGTCACGGCGGCGCCGGCCGGGATGAAGGTCACTGCGTCCAGTGCTGGTGCGCCGGTGGCAGCCTTCGAGGACGACGAGCGCAGGTTGTATGGGGTCCAGTGGCACCCCGAGGTCGTCCACTCCACCTATGGTCAGCGGGTACTGGAGAACTTTCTGATCCGCGGCGCCGGCCTGGCCGCGCACTGGACGGCGTCCAACGTCGCCGAGGACCAGGTGAGCGCGGTCCGCGAGCAGGTCGGCTCGGGGCGGGTGCTGTGCGCGCTCTCAGGTGGAGTCGATTCCTCGGTTGCGGCGGCCCTGGTGCAGCGTGCGGTCGGAGATCAGCTGACCTGTGTGTTCGTCGACCACGGCCTGCTGCGCTTCGGGGAGGCCGAGCAGGTCGAGCATGAGTTTGTGGCCGCCACCGGAGTCTCCCTGGTTGTCGTCGATGCCCGCGACCAGTTCCTGACCGCGCTGGCCGGAATCTCGGACCCTGAGCAGAAGCGCAAGATCATCGGCCGAGAGTTCATCCGTTGTTTCGAGCAGGCAGCACGCGATCTGGACGGGTCGGGCGAGGGGACGGGTCATCCCATCCAGTGGCTGGTTCAGGGCACGCTTTATCCCGATGTCGTGGAGTCCGGCGGAGGCGCGGGCACGGCCAACATCAAGTCTCATCACAACGTGGGTGGGCTGCCGGATGACCTGCAGTTCAAGCTGATTGAGCCGTTGCGGATGCTGTTCAAGGACGAGGTTCGCCAGGTCGGCCTCGAGTTGGGCGTCCCCGAGGCGATCGTGTGGCGCCAGCCGTTCCCGGGTCCTGGCCTTGCCATCCGAATCGTCGGCGAGGTGACCGCAAAGCGACTCTCGATCCTGCGCGCGGCCGATGCGATCGCCCGAGAGGAGCTGACCGCTGCCGGCCTCGACAGAGATATCTGGCAGTGCCCGGTGGTGCTGCTGGCCGACGTGCGATCCGTGGGGGTGCAGGGCGACGGCCGAAGCTACGGCCACCCGATCGTGCTGCGCCCGGTGTCCTCCGAGGATGCGATGACGGCCGACTGGACCCGAGTGCCCTATGAGGTGCTGGCCAGGATCTCGACCCGAATCACCAATGAGGTGGGCGAGGTCAACCGCGTGGTGCTCGACGTGACGAGCAAGCCGCCGGGGACGATTGAGTGGGAGTGAGCCTGAGTGGGCCGTGAGGGTACCGCACAGGCGTCGTGGAGGCCCTTCTTGGCGGCGGTGGGGGCACTGGCCCTGGTTGGCTTACTCGGGCTAGCCGCGACGGCATACGGGGCCTTGCGGACCTCGCAGGGGCTGCGCCTGGACAGTGCGGCGTCCGACGCCGTCAGCAGCCCGCCACTGGTGCTGAGCCGCCTCTATGACGGACTGAGCTTGGTCTCGGTCGGCTCGGTCGGCCTGTCGTTGCTGGTCTGCGTGACGCTCGCCGTGGTTCGGCGCCGGTTCGACCTCGCGCTGGGCGCCGCGATCGTTATCGGTGGCTCGGACCTCACGACCCAGATTCTCAAGAAGGACCTGTTCACCCGCCTCGATCTCTCCCCTGGACCCAACAGCCTGCCGAGCGGGCACACGACGGTCGCGCTCTCGATAGCGCTCGCTGCGGTCATCGTGGCTCCACCGGCCTGGCGCGCGACGGTGGCGATCGGAGTGTCCGCGACCGCAGCCCTTGTCGGCGTGGCGTTGGTCCTGGGCAGGTGGCACCGACCGTCTGACGTCATCGCGGCAACCTTCGTGTGCTTGCTGTGGGCAGCGGCCGGGGTGTTGGTTGCCGCGCTGGTCAGGCATCGTCCTCCCGCAGTCGAACCCAATGGCTCGGTCCATATGGGCGCGCTCATCGGCGCATCCATCGTCGGCGGGCTTCTGGTGTCGTGGGGGGTCCGGCCGGAACCGGGGTTGCGGGACCTCGGGCTGGGCATCATCTCGCTCGGGTCTATCGGGCTGGCCTGCGCAGTCAGTGTTGCCGCGGTCGCCTACGTAGCCAACCGGCACCTCGGATGAGACCGGGACCTCAGCGCCTTGGTTAGGGTGTGACGGTGCTCAGGACTTCGGTGGCAGTGGCGGCAGGCAAGATGGCTCGGGTCGCATCGAGGTTGCGCGGTGGCGGCTCGGCGCTGCCCGGGCTGGTGGTCGAGAGGTTGGACCCGCGGTTCCTGACCCACGCGCTGACGGGTCTACCTCGAGGCGTCGTGGTGGTCACTGGTACGAACGGCAAGACCACGACGACCAAGATGCTTGTCGCAATCCTGCGTGAACATGGGCTCACCGTGTTCTCGAACCCCACCGGCAGCAACTTCACTCGCGGTGTCATCTCCTCGATGGTGGCCGAGATCCGGCTCTCGGGACGACTCATCGCAGACATGGCGGTCCTCGAGCTTGACGAGGCCCACGCGCTGAAGTTCGCCGCCGAGGTAAAGCCGACGCATTCGTTGCTGCTCAACGTTGCTCGCGACCAGCTCGACCGTTTCGCCGAGATCGACCACACGGCCAAGCTGCTGGCCGAGCTTGCGGAGCAGACCACGGTCGGGGTGGTTCTCAACCTCAATGACTCATTCGTGTCGCGGATCGCGGGGCGTGTGCGTGACGGTGTAAGGGTCAGCTATTTCGGTGTCGACCCGTCGATTGCGGATCGTCTCCCCGAGCTGCAGGAGGCCGATGTGCGGTTCGACGACGGCTTCACACCTCCGAAGCCCACCGCAGCCGATGGCCTGCTCAAGCCTTACGACGAGCGACGCTTCGAGGTGCGCTTCGGCGCCACCGACCGGGTCGGCCCCTTGGTTCTCAAACAGCGAGGGCTAGCCGCCATGATCAACGCGACCGCTGCGACGTCCACGGCCCGAGCACTGCTGGGCGATGAGTTTCGCGATGACGCCGCAGTCGCCGCTCTCGAGAGGGTCGAACCACCTTTTGGTCGTGGTGAGGTCATCGACGCCGATGGGCAACCACTGGAGCTTGTCCTGGTAAAGAACCCGGCCGGCTTCACTGTCGCACTGAGCACCTATGGCAGCACGCCGGTTACCACGATGGTGGCCATCAACGACAACTACGCGGACGGTCGTGACGTGTCCTGGCTCTACGATGTGAGCTTCGAGTCGTTGCGAGGCAGGGGAGCCGCGCTCACCAGCGGTGTTCGTGCCTACGACATGGCCCTACGGCTGCAGTACGACGACGTCGCGGTGGCGCACGTCGAGCCCGATCTGGACGTCGCGTTGGAAAGCTTCCTGTCCGAATACACGGACGAGCCCAAGCGCATCTTCTGCACTTACACCGCGATGATGGCGCTCCGCCGAAACTTGGCCGGACGCTATGGCCTCGCTGACTTCGGAGAGGAGGCCCAACCATGAGCACCCGTCTGCACAGCAAGGGCCAGATCAAGATCGTTCACATCTACCCGCGGGAGATGAGCATCTACGGCGATCTCGGCAACACCCGCTGCTTGGCAAGCAGGTTGCGGTGGCACGGTTATGAACCCCTGGTCCACCAGCATCATCCCGGCACCGACTTCCCGACGGACGCACATCTCGTCCTCGGTGGAGGCGGCCAGGACAGCGGCCAGGCCCGGGTCGAGGACGACCTGGCCCATAATGCTGAGGTTCTGCGGGCGCTGGCTGCTGACGGCACCGCCATGCTGATGATCTGCGGCATGTACCAGCTCTTCGGCAATGCGTTCATCACGATCGAGGGGAAGCGCCTCCCGGGAATCGGCATCCTCGACGTCACGACGCAGGGCAACGCCAAGAGGATGATCGGTCCGGTCGTCCTGGAGACGGCCTATGGCGACGTGGTCGGCTACGAGAACCACTCCGGCTCAACGGAGCTCGGTCCTGGCCAGCGGCCCTTTGGCACGGTGAAGTCCGGTATGGGCAATAACGGCACTGACAAGACCGAAGGCGCGGTCAGGGGCAACGTGTTCGGGTCCTACCTGCACGGCCCGGCGCTGCCGGCCAACCCTGCGTTCGCCGACGCCCTCATCAAGCTGGCGGTCGAGCGAGCACTGGGCGATCCCTTCGTGCCGGGAGAAATCGATGACGCGATCGCGGAGCAGGCACATATGCGCCAAGTGCGCCGCCTCGTGGGTTGAACCAGGCCCTTGGAGTTTGCCCGCTAGCCGGCAGAGTCATCAGGGGAGGGGGCGCCGGCGCTATCGGTGGGGGCTGTCTTCTTTGATAGGGCCCAGCTGAGAAAGGCCAGCGCCCCCAGCGGGACCTCCATCACATGCGTGAACAGCGTGAACAGCACGGTGCCGGCAAGTGCCTGCGCGGGGTTGGCGCCGAACGCGACCAGGACGGCAACGGCGCCGCCCTCGGTGACTCCTACTCCTCCGGGGGTGATACCAACGGCGGTGAGCAGCCGTCCCACCGCGTAGGCGGCGAACAGGTGCGAGAAGGCCATCTGAAGCCCCACCACGTGCATGCACTGCCAGAAGAGCACATAGAACGCGACGAAGAACGCCATGATCCCGGATGTCATCTGGAGCCAACCGTGCCTCACCACGGCGACGATGCGCACCCGCTGATCCCTGATGAACTCGTCGACGCCCACCTCGTGGAAAGACTTGACCCGTTGGTTCAGCGGGCGCAGCACTCGGTTGTAGGTCCGGCCCAGTGAGCGGGTGACCTCTTCGCTTGCCAGAGCCGCGACGAAGACAGCCGAGAGCACCAGGCCTATGGTCGCTCCGATGAGCCCGCCTCGGATCACCGCAAGAGGCAGGTTGCCGCCCCCGATCAGCAGGACGACCACGGCAGTCACCGGCAGGACCATCCGGGCAAGGAGGTTCCAGACACCGGTGACGACGATGGAAGTCGAGATGGCCCGCCGGGAGAAACCCCAGGAACGGAAGGCCGCATACGTGACACCTACTCCGACCGCACCGCCGCCCGGTAGCAGGTTGCCCGCGGATGACCCGCACAGGTTCACGATGAGTGCCTGGACGTGTCGCAGGCCGGGCAGCGACCCGGTAAGCGTGAACGTGTAGCCCCACAGCCCGAGGCACATGAGCACGAACAGCCTCATGACCGAATCGAGGCCGACATGGCTGAGGGTGAGGAACACCGCGCCCCAGGTGGTCCCCGCGATCCTGGGCAGCCACCAGACAACGATGGCGATCGCCACAAGCATGCCGATCACGGCCTGCACGATCTGGTTGTGGCTCGGGTGCCACAGGCCATCGGTGACCGAGCTCTCCCCGGTCATGACGATCCTCCCAGGGCCGTCACGCCAGACCGGCGAACACGTCGCGAGCGACGGGTGCCCCTGGCGGGTGGGCCGGGTCGACAAACCACTCGCGGCCGAAGACAACGTCATACAGCGGTCGCGGGATGCGTAGGAATGCGGCCAGAGTTCTGTCCGCACCGCCGTCCGCGGTGGTCTGAGAGGCGTGGGCGCGCATCGAGGCCCTTTTGGCGGTGGCCTGACGGATGACGTTGACCCGGTGGGTGATGTCGGCCTGCGGGCTGAAAGCTCGCTCAAACGTGCTGGGATCGAAGGTTGCCGGGAACCGGTAGACCTTGCCGGCCAGGGCTACCGCGCGACAGATCGTGTCGCGTGGCACGGTCGCATACAGCACCCGAGGAGTCTTGGCCAGCTCTGCGGCACGCACTGCGACCTGGTGAGCCTTCACATGGTCGCGGTGCCCGTAGCCGCCGTTGGCGTCGTAGGTCAGCAGGACGTCGACGGACTCTTCGACCAGGATGCCGGCGAGCAGGCCGGCGGCCTCTCCCACGTCGGCCTGGATGAAGCGGGTCTGCCCTGGCGGATCTGGCAGGGTCTCTGGCCCCAACCCGCTGTCTGCATAGCCGAGGTGTTCCATTCGCGCCACCCCCAACGCTCGTGCGCTTTCGCGCAACTCGTCCAGCCGGCGCTCGCCGAGGCGACCGTCGGCCACAAAGCTGGCGGAGGCCTGACCCTCGTTGCCATTGGTTGCCACGACCAGAATGACCCGGTGCCCCTGGGCAGCGGCACGGGCCATCGTCCCTGCGGTGAGTAGTGACTCGTCGTCAGGGTGGGCATGGAAAGCCAGCAGGGTGTGCGACATCAGGTCCCATCCTGTCTCATGCGACGCTGGGTTCTGTGAAGATCGCAATGCTGTCTGACTGTTATCTGCCACGCCTGGGCGGAATCGAGGTGCAGGTTCATGATCTTGCGGCCCGTCTGACTGGGCGTGGGCATGAAGTCGTCGTGTTCACCGCCACCCCCGGCAGCCACGGTGAACGGGGCGGGTTCGTCGACCAGGTCGACGACGTTGCGGTTCACAGGCTCGCGCTTCGGTTGCCGTTCGAGCTGCCGGTGAACCCCTTCGCCCCAAGGCTGCTGCGCGAGAGGCTCGCCAGCGGTGGGTTCGACGTCGTCCACGTCCACATGGGCGTGCTGAGCCCCTTCGCCGTCGACTGCACCCGCGTCGCCACAGACATGGGCCTGCCAGTTGCCATGACATGGCACTGCATGCTCGGTCCATTCGAGGCGGTATTTCGCGCCGCGGGATCCGTGCGCCGCTGGGCCAGCCGCGGCGTTGCGATGAGCGCCGTCTCGACAGTGGCTGCCGCACCGCTGAAGCGTGTCGTCGGCTTGGCTGGCATCGTCAATGTCCTGTCCAACGGAATCGATGTCGACCGCTGGGCGACGCCGACCGAACAGGCTTCGGTGCGCGAGCCGGGGGACGGCATACGGGTAGTTTCGGCGATGCGGCTGGCCGCCCGCAAGCGGCCGCTGCCGTTGCTGCGCATCATGGCCCGCGTGCGGGAGCTGGTCCCGGCGGAAACCGGGATCCGCCTGGAGATCTTCGGTGATGGTCCCGACCGCAGCCGTCTGGAACGCTTCGTGGCCGCTCACGGCATGGGCGGCTGGGCCCGGCTGCCGGGCAGGGTGACCCGGGAGGAGCTGCGAGAGAGGTATGCGGCCGCTGACCTTTTCGTGGCCCCCGCGCCCTTGGAGTCGTTCGGGATCGCCGCGCTGGAGGCGCGCACCGTTGGGCTGCCGGTCGTGGGGCGCCGTGGCAGCGGCGTTCAGGAGTTCGTCACGGACGGTCTGAACGGGTTTCTCGCGACCAATGACGAAGCAATGGCCCGGTCTCTGGCACGCCTGGTCGCCGACGACGGGCTCCGGGGGTCTATGACGGCATACAACCGTGGCACGCCACCTGAGCAGTCTTGGGGCCGGATCCTGGACGATGCGGAGGCGGAGTACCACCGTGCCATCGCGATGGCGGGGGCAGCACAGGGGGCGGCGCGTTGACCTCCGGTTCGGTGTCTGGTGCTCTCATCGTGGTCGGGGTTGACGCGGAGGGCACAGAGGTCGCCCGTCTGGCGCTCGGTCATGGACACGACCCGACCACGATGCTCGCCCTGCACGGCTGGCAGGTCCGTCGGGTGCGAGACGTCGTGAAGGACCCGGTCGACGAACATGGGCTGAAGATGACTTTCGTGGTCCAGCCGTCCTTGGCGCAGCCGCAGGAGATCCCAGCACTGACCAGCCAGGTCGAGTCGCCCCTGGATGCTGACCTGGTCACCGTCGACGGCGAGGTGGCGCTTCGGCACCAGCGCGTGGCGGCCTACGCCCTGGTGACCAGCTCGCGCGGTTTCCTGATGACGCAGTTCTCTGGCCGAACCGGCGCGGAGGGCCTGTGGGGCCTGCCCGGCGGCGGTCTCGATGACAAGGAGGCGCCCGAACGGGCTGTGGTGCGCGAGGTCTGGGAGGAGAGCGGCCAGCTGGTCGAGGTGGGAGGACCCTTGTTGATTCACACGAGTCGCTGGGTCGGTAGGGCCCCGACGGGGCGACTTGAGGACTTTCACGCGGTGCGGGTCGTGTACGGCGCGGCCTGCCCCGAGCCGACCGAACCGGTTGTCCACGATGTCGGTGGCACCACGGCGGCCGCGGCGTGGTTGCCATTGGCCGATCTCGATCTGCTCGCGCTCACGTCCAGCTGGCGATCGATTCTTCGCGACGTGGTCCATATGGCTGGCGGGGGCTCGGATGTGTCAGCTGTTGTCACGGCCCCTGACCAGACCTATGGCCCCGATCAGCACCATCACGGCACCGATGCCGACGATGGCGCCCGGTCCCAGCCGTGACCAGCTGACGCTCAAGCCCATGGTCTCCTTGGCGATGATCAGTCCCGCCAGAAGCATGGCCACCAGTCCGACCACGACGGCTGACGCGTTCGGTCCCTTGGGACGTGCGCGCGGCGTGGCCTTGTCCTGGATCGGGGAGCCAGCAGGGTTTGGCTGCGCCACAGGTGAGTTGTCCTCCATCGTCCTACTCCTTCACCACGGTGAGCTGTCCGATGCCGACTCCGGCATTGACCACGACTTCGGTTGGCCCGTTGCCGATGAGCATCGAGCGCGACACGTCTGAGCCGCTCTGCCCGTTGCTCCCCGGGTCGGTCGGCAGGAGGATCTCGCCTAAACCGACATGGCCCACGACCTCGACGGTGAGGCCTCGCGGCACCACCACCTTCAGCTCACCCATCCCCACCGATGCCGGGATTGTGGCAGTGCTGTTTGCCTGGGTGGGCAGTTTGCTCAGGTCCAGGACCCCGCTGCCCACGCCCAGGTGGTAGTTGAGACCCTCGGTGGCCGACGTGGGAGCCCACGTTGTGTCTCCCACCCGCCCGGCGAGGGGGAACCCGGCCGGTAGCACTGCGCTGGTCCACGCGGAGACGGCCAGTATGACTGCCAGGAAGGCCACGAAGCCGGCCCGCCAGCCGGCGACACCGAGCACCACCAACAGCAGCCCGATCGCCGCTAAGGAACCGGCAAGGGCGATCGTCCGATGGTCGCCGGTCCAGCCGAACGCGCTGCCGGCCCAGCTCAGGCAGCCGTAGGTTGCAAGCGCCAGCCCGAGGGCGAGCAGCGCCATCAACGGCCCACCGGATCGACGACGGTTTTTCTTCGGGACCACGTACGTCTGCGGGGCCCCTTGGGTCTGCGGGGCCCCCTGGGTCTGCGGGGCCACCTGGGTCTGCGGGGCACCTAGGGTCTGCGGGAGCACCTGGGTTTGCGGGATGATCGGACCGTTGGTAGTCGGCGAGGCGCCAGTTTTGTCCGGGGTGCCGAGCTGGAGGGACCCAACCCGTCGGTCGTGGTCACCCGACCGTTTGACCAGCCACCAGATGAGCAGCCCGGTCAGAGCTAAGGCCCACGGGAACCCCCAGCCCGAGTGGCTGCTCCACCACGGGCCTGCGAAGGCTGAACCTCCGAAAAGTCCCAGCGAGGCAAGGATGATCACGACGATCGAGCGGCTGTCTCCGTCGCGAAACGCCTTCTGCGCCACGATCTCGTCCCTGTCGTTGGGAAGCAGGGCCCAGGCGACGAGATAGATGGTGATGCCGGCGCCCCCCAGCAGGCAAAGCAGTATGAGGCCTGCGCGGACGATCACGGGGTCGACACCAAGCCGGTCGGCGAGCCCCGAGCAGACGCCCGCGATCCACTTGTCATCGGTGCGGCGTCGGATACCGATGCTGCGCATAACGGCATAGAACTTGTCCATCCCCGTCTGCGGGTCGGATGTGCTCTGTTCGCTCATGCAACGATTCTTGGCCGCTGAGCAGCGCTTTGCCATCGGGGTTAACCCTGATCTGACCCTGAGATCGTGTTGTCCACTCTCGTTCTGCGCCAAAAGTGGGCAAAGATGGACCTCGTGCCCACGCCATACGAGCTTCCGCGGTCGGCAGTCGGCCGTAGCGTGCGCCGACCGGTGCGCCGGATGAAGCGCCCAATCCAGGGCCGGCGCATCGGCGGGGTATGCGTGGGGCTGGCCGAGCATCTTGGGCTCAACGTGCGGTACGTGCGCCTGGCTTTCGTCTTGGCCTGCCTGGGGGGTGGCGCCGGCATCGTGGCATACCTTTTCCTGTGGGCGCTGACCCCTCAGTCGCTGGGGGCACCCGCGGTCGCCGGGGCCGATGCGGTGGCTGGGAGCCAACCGGCCGAGGAGTCTGTACGTAACCTCGTGGTCGGGCTGGGGCTAGTCGTCGTCGGTGGGGCGCTTTACGCCCAGCAGCGAGGAGTCAACCTGCACCTGGGCGTGCTCATCCCGCTGCTAGCGATGGCCGGCGGGGCGGTGCTGGCTTGGTCAAAGCTCGACGATGCCGAGCGGGACAGATGGCTGGTCCAGGACATGGGGTCAGGGGGTCGACGGGCCGGCCTGCTACGTCTGGGGATCGGCATCGCACTGGCCTCGATAGGTGTTGTCGTTCTCGCCACGCAGGGTCTTGGGCTCGCCGGTCTGTGGAGTGTGGGGATCGCGGCCCTGGCGGTTCTTGCCGGCGCTGCTCTGATCGCCGCGCCGTGGGGTATGCGCCTGTGGGGCGACCTGCGCGCCGAGCAGGCACAACGCATCCGTCAGACCGAGCGAGCAGACATCGCCGCGCATTTGCATGACTCCGTCCTGCAGACCCTGGCGCTGATCCAGCGCAAGTCTGGTGACCCCGCCGCAGTGGTCCGCCTCGCCCGCGCTCAGGAGCGTGAGCTGCGTGGTTGGCTCTACGCCGGCCCGCTGGGTTCGCAGGCCACGCTCGCCTCTGCCGTCACGGAGGTCGCGCACGAGGTGGAGGACCTCCACGGCATACCCATCGAGCTGGTCGTGACCGGTGACCGGAGGCTGGATGACGGCGGAACCGTGCTGGTGAGGGCACTCCGCGAGGCGTTGCTCAACGCCGCCCGACATGGCTCACCACCGGTGTCTGTCTATGTTGAGGTGGGCTTAGAGCTCGTGCAAGCCTTCGTGCGCGACCATGGCCCAGGTTTTGACATTGCCGATGTCCCGCAGGACCGCCTGGGCGTACGCGAGTCGATCCTGGGCCGCATGTCTCGACACGGTGGGTCGGCAGGAGTGCGCCGGCTCGAGCATGGCACCGAGGTCTGCATCTCTTTGCCTGTGCGGCCTGCATCGCTGTCTGTTGGCCAACCAGCCACGGTCGCCGAACCAGACACCGAAGGAACGGGTTGATGAGCCAACCAGGGTCCTGGCATACCACCTCCACCCGACTTGTACTGGTCGACGACCACCGCATGTTCCGCTCCGGTGTCAAAGCCGAGCTTGACGAGTCGATGGTGATCGTGGGGGAAGCCGCGGACGTCGACGAAGCGATCGTCGTGGTGGCTCAGACACGACCTGATGTGGTCCTGCTGGATGTGCATCTGCCCGGCGGAAACGGCAACGGCGGCAGCGACGTGATCACCGGATCGGCTGGAGTGACGACCGAATCCGGCGAACCTGTTCGTTTCCTCGCGCTGTCGGTGTCCGACGCGGCCGAGGACGTGATCGCAGTCATCCGGGCCGGGGCTCGCGGATACGTCACCAAGACGATCTACGGCCAGGACCTGACCGACGCGATTCGACGGGTCGCGGACGGCGATGCCGTGTTCAGCCCACGGCTGGCTGGCTTCGTCCTGGATGCCTTTGGCGCCGCCGCAGGTGAGGTCGCCGTCATCGACGAGGAGCTTGACCGGCTGAGTGCGCGCGAGCGTGAGGTGATGAGGCTCATCGCGCGGGGCTACCAGTACAAGGAAGTCGCCAAGGAGCTGTTCATATCGATCAAGACCGTTGAGACGCATGTGTCTTCGGTACTACGCAAGCTACAGCTGTCCTCACGGCACGAGCTCACCGCTTGGGCTGTCGGGCGGCACCTCTTATGAGTCCGCTGCGTTGAGCTCATCGACGCTGTGCTCGTGCTCGGCGGCCTAACGCGCCACCGCGCGGGCGAGACGTTGCCGAAGTACTGCTGAGAACACGATGCCGACCGCGACGGCGAGGGCGAGCGCTGCCCAGGCCGAGCCCTTGAGCCATTCCTCGGCGCGGGTGCCCAGGGCGTAGACCGCGGCCGTGGTGCCGCAGGCCCAGATGATCCCGCCGAGCGCGTTGGCCGCGAGGAAACGCCCATAGGGCATTCGCAGGGCACCGGCCAACGGGCCGGCAAAGATACGAAGCAGCGCCACGAAACGGCCGAAGAATACGGCCCACACTCCATAGCGGGTGAATACCTGCTGCGCGTAGGCGAGGTGATCGGGGCCGGCCTGGCGGGGGAATCGGTGTCCCAGCACATCGAACATCCGGTCACCCCAGCGTCGCCCGGCCAGGTAGCCGATGCTGTCGCCGGCGATGGCCCCGGCGCTACCCGCCACCGCGACCCAAACAGGGGATATGGCAAGCTCCGGGCGCGAGGCCAGCAGCGCCGCCGACACCAGGACCACCTCGCCGGGCAACGGGATGCCCATGCTCTCCAATGCGATCATCAGGGCCACCACGGCGTATGCCACGGCCGGGGAGACGCCGATCAGGAAGGTATCGACATTCACGGCTCAGCCTAGATCCATGATGTGGAAGCATTCGCCCAGCCGACCCTGCCTGAGCCCGAACATCTGGGCCACGCCGCTGCCCCAGTCCCGCAGGATGGCCTCCAGCTGATCGCCCATGTGTGCTGTCTGCGAGGCGTGAGCCTGCAGCGCTGCGACCTTGCGCCCGAAGGCATCCGTGATGTCCACGGCGTGGGTCATCTCCGGATGCGCCATGATCCAAATCTCGTTGACATGCCACGGCTGCAGACCTTGCCCGATGAGCTCCGGCCAGGCGAAACGGTTCTCGGACGCGGGGTAGACGGCGCGGATGGCGGCTTCACCGGCCGCCAGGTGATCCGGATGGGAGGCTTGAATCCGGTCGTACCATCGCTCGGGGGACTGGATTAGCACACGCTGGGGCTGGACGTCGCGGATGACCTCAACGATCTGGCGCTGCAGCTCCCAAGAGGGCTCTAACCAACCGTCGCGATGGCCTGGCAGGAACCGTACGTCCTTGACGCCGAGCGCTGCAGACGCGGCGACCTGCTCGTGTTCGCGGATGGCCGGCATCTGCTCGCGGTTGCTGTCGTCGAACCCTCCCTGCTCACCATGGGTGCATAGCAGGATCGTGACGCTGAGGCCGGCGTCGACCCAGCCGGCGATCGTCCCGGCTGCCCCGAATTCACAGTCGTCAGGATGTGCCGCCACGACGAGCACCCGCGCAATGTCCTGGTCGGGCCGCGGCGTGGCAGGTTGGCCGAAGGTCCGCTGCGTCATGCGATCAGCCTAGTTCGGTCACCTTGCCGCTGGCCATGGACTGGAGCGCTCGCCCGTCCAGTCGATAGGTAATCCATTCGCCCATCGGCTTCCCGCCGATGGAGTTGTAGAAGCCAATCGACGGGGTGTTCCACTTGAGCACCCACCACTCAAGGCGGCCATAGCCACGTTCGGCGCACACCGCCGCCAGCGTCCCCAGGAGCCCCTTACCCAAGCCGGAACCGCGATATTCGGGCAAGACGAACAGGTCCTCGAGCCAGATGCCACTGACTCCCTGCCAGGTCGAGAACGTGACGTACCAGATCGCCATGCCCACGACTGTCCCGTCCACGACCGCCACGTGCGCGAAGGCTGTGGGCGCGTGTCCCTGCGGGAACAAGGCCTCACGGAAGTGGCGCTCGGTCGCCTCCACCGCATCGGGGGCCCTTTCGTAGATCGCAAGCGCGAGGACGAGCCCGAGAATGGCCGCCGCGTCGTGCGGCTCGGCCGGCCGAATGAACGTGTTCTGCGGCTCGTTCTGGCCGGACTCCGCCTGCCCTGTGGTCATGCTCCGAGCCTAGGTCAGGGTCGGCGGGTCTTGTCTCACGCGCCCACCTCAGGGTGCGTGCTACCCGGCTGCGCCCCGAAGCCAAGGGGGTCGATGCTTTCGCGCCAGACCCTGTGGGGCACCTCGTCAAGGAGAACGATGTTGAGACCGTCGAGGGGATTGCGCAACACACTCTCGCCCTGCCCGAGACGGAGGTCTTGGCCCCCAGGCCGCTCTCGTTGTCGCCGGCGTCCTCGCCGCCACTGGTTCGGCGGGCCTGGTGCCTGCCGCTGGCCACCCCGGGTGACGCTGGCTCTCGTGCCGATCTCCTCCCAGTTCCGGGCAGGCACCCAACAGCCGATCAACGACTGCTCGCCGATCCGTCCCATCTCGTGCCGCCGCGGCTGCCGCGCGATGGCCTTGGGGGCGAACACTGTCGCGGCCGTCCTGCTGGGGCGGGACTGGAACGAGCGGGCGAGCGCACTGCGTGCCGCCACATGGGTCGCCGTCGCTCTGTCCGGGACCGCTGTGCTGGTGGGAGAGGGCACGGTCGTGCAAGCCGTTCGGGTTGGGCACCTGGGCAACCGCAGCCGGGTCCCAGGTCGCGGTCATCGCCACCCATCCGCGAGCTGACGGATCCGATAAGGAAACTGAAGCCGCTGTTCGGGCACCGAGATCGAACGACACTTGGGCGCGAAGGTGTCGCCCGCCCAACGTAGGCTGGAACGTGCGATGAGCACACTTTTTGGCGACTTCCCCCTGCCCGAGCTCAGCCCTGCCCCGGCCAGCGGTGAGGTCGACGCCCGTGGCGTCCCCACCTGGGCCGAGGCCGGTGGTGAACCGCCACCGGAGGGTGCTGGTCGGCGTACCCGTCCGGTGATAACTCGCGACCCGGAGGCGCTGCTGGAGGGCCTCAACCCCCAGCAGCGGGCGGCCGTCATCCACGAGGGGCCACCACTGCTGATTGTCGCCGGGGCAGGGTCAGGCAAGACCCGCGTGCTGGCACACCGGATTGCCCACCTTCTGGCTGCGCGCGATGTCCGGCCCGGCCAGATCCTTGCGATCACCTTCACCAACAAGGCCGCCGGCGAGATGCGCGATCGGGTTGCCTCCTTGATCGGCGCCCGGAGCCAGGGCATGTGGGTCTCCACGTTCCACTCGGCCTGTGTGCGCATTCTGCGTCGCGAGGCCTCTCACGTCGGACTGAAGTCGACGTTCTCGATCTATGACGCCGCAGACAGCCAGCGCCTCATGTCGATGGTTCTGCGTGATCTCGACCTCGACCCCAAGCGCTATCGCCCACGGGCCTTCTCCGCTCAGGTGTCGAACCTCAAGAATGAGCTGGTCGACGAGGAGACCTATTCGGCCGGGCTCGGCGAGGCCAGCCATCAGGAGCGCATGGTGGCCGAGGCCTACCGTCTGTACCAGGCCCGTCTGCGCCAGGCCAATGCGATGGACTTCGACGACCTGATCATGGCGACCGTCAACATCCTGCAGGCGTTCCCAGACGTTGCCGAGTACTACCATCGGCGTTTCCGCCACGTCATGGTCGATGAGTACCAGGACACCAACACCGCGCAGTACCAGCTGGTGCGTGAGCTGGTTGGACATGTGGCAGGCGGCTCGGCAGGCGGCGACACCGACGGCGCCAACACTGGTGTCATTGCGCCGGCCGAGCTGGCTGTCGTCGGCGACGCGGACCAGTCGATCTATGCCTTCCGCGGCGCCACGATCCGAAACATCGTTGAGTTCGAGCAGGACTACCCCAACGCCCGGACCATCCTGCTCGAGCAGAACTACCGCTCGACCCAGACCATCCTGCGGGCGGCCAACGCGGTCATCGCCAGGAACTCGGATCGTCGGCTCAAGAACCTGTGGACCGACTCCGGTGACGGTGCCAAGATTGTGGGCTACGTGGCCGACTCCGAGCATGACGAGGCGGCCTTCATCGCCCGCCAGATCGACAGCCTGGGCGATGCCGATGGTGTCAAGCCCAAGGATGTGGCCGTCTTCTACCGCACTAACGCGCAGTCGCGGGCTATCGAAGAGGTCTTTGTCCGGGTTGGCCTGCCCTACAAGGTCGTTGGCGGGACGCGCTTCTACGAGCGTCGGGAGGTCAAGGATGCCCTCGCCTACCTACGGGTCATCTCCAACCCCACCGACACGGTCAACCTGAGACGGATCCTCAATGTCCCCAAAAGGGGCATCGGAGATCGAGCAGTGGCCTGTATCGCCCAGCTCGCCGAGCGTGAGCGTGTCCCGTTCGTCGCCGCGCTGGGTCGCCCGCAGGACGCTGCCGGCATCGCGACCCGGGCTGTCGCTGCGATCACGGTCTTCACCTCGCTGCTGGAAGCGTTGCGAACCGTGTATGAGGGCGGCTCGGGGGTGGGGGACCTGCTGGAGGCTGTCGTTGAGCAGACCGGTTATCTCGCTGAGCTCCGGGCCAGCCAGGACCCGCAGGACGAGACTCGGGTCGAGAACCTTGCCGAGCTCGTGGCCGTGGGCCGCGAGTTCGACGAGTCTGAACCCGCGGGCTCCTTGGAGGCCTTTCTCGAGCGCGTCTCGCTGGTGGCTGACGCCGACGAGATCCCCGACGGCTCCGATGGCGAGGCGGCTGACAGCGGCGTGGTGACCTTGATGACCCTGCACACAGCCAAGGGCCTGGAGTTCCCCGTCGTATTCCTCACTGGGCTGGAGGACGGCACCTTCCCGCACATGCGTGCACTTGGCGACAACAAGGAGCTTGAAGAGGAGCGGCGCCTGGCCTATGTCGGCATCACCCGCGCCCGCGAGCGGCTGCACCTTTCGAGGGCAATCGTGC
>Ga0208587_1000272_pt1 | contig 28550 bp, 26 predicted proteins | sample NGESurdeep092012_7_FD_184472 | JGI IMG/M metagenome (GOLD analysis project Ga0208587, IMG submission 184472) | Arctic peat soil microbial communities from Barrow, Alaska - NGEE Surface sample 210 deep-092012 (SPAdes) | ecosystem: Environmental > Terrestrial > Soil > Wetlands > Peat ...
TCCGACGTCTCGAAGTCCGACGTCTCGGATTCGGAGGTCCCCGTCGCGAAGGCCCCCGAGCCGCCGAAGCCGGAGGCCTGCAGTGGTGACCCGCCGTTCTGATCTCTATCCGCAGGTCGCGGCCGGTCGATCGGTGCTCGACCGCCGCTGACCTGCGAAGGCGGAGCTGGTGGTGAAGGCCATCGCCGGACTGGTCTCGGCGTCGCACCGTCATCCGGACCTCGCTCGCGCCTCCGAGAATCGGTTCGTCACCGAGCACCATCGGGCATTGCGGGTCATTCTGGATCGGGCGGTGGCCCGCGGCGAGGTGCCTGGCTGGACGCGACCTCGATCTGCTGACTGCCGTCGTACCGGTCAACTATCACCGATTGCTGCTCACGACTCGACCGCTGCTGCCATGACTACCTCGAGCGCGTCGTCGACGAGGAGCTCCTCCCGCTCGCCACCGCGCCCCTGCCCGAGCAGCGATGCGGAGCCTGCACTGCCAGTTTGAAGGGAAGCTGTGTCCACTGCCTCACCGATGTCCGACCGACCCGTCCGGCCGACTCGGCCGCGCCCGAGCAGAGTCATCTTGGTCTGGCCCTAGCAATCATCTCCACGGCCAGCTCATGGTCGTGCTGGACGCGACGATCGTGAACATCGCGCTGCCCTCCATTCGGCGCGACCTGCACTTCTCGGTCACCGGACTGGAGTGGGTGATCAACGCCTATGCGCTGGCCTTCGGCGGCCTGCTGCTGCTCGGTGGCAGGGCGGTGATTTGTTCGGCCGGCGGCGGATGTTTGTGGCCGGCGTGATGCTGTTCACCATCGCCTCGCTGGCGGGCGGCTTCGCCACCAGTCAGGCGCAGCTGGTCGCGGCTCGCGTCGCCCAGGGCGTGGGTGGCGCCATCGCCTCGCCAACAGCACTGTCGCTGATCACCAGCACGTTCCCAGAAGGACCCCGCCGCAACAAGGCGATGGGCGTGTACGCCGCGATGTCCGGCGCGGGCGGCGCGCTCGGGCTGCTGCTCGGCGACATCCTCACCGACTTGGCCTCCTGGCGCTGGGTGCTGTTCGTCAACGTCCCGATCGGCCTGCTGGTCGCCGTTGTCGCGCCCCGTGTACTGGGTGAGTCGGAGACCCGGGCCGGCCGGCTCGACCTGCCCGGCGCCTTACTCTGTCACCGGCGGCATGACCCTGCTGGTCTACGGCCTCACGCACGCCGCGACCAAGGGCTGGACCGACCAGGTCACGCTGACCGCACTCGGCGTCGCCGTCGCTCGCGGCTGTCGACCTGTTCTGGCTGTCGTTCATCGAGGCGGACACCGATTACTGGAAGGTGCCGCTGCCTACGCTGTTCATCGCCATGGGCATGGGCACGTCCTTCGTGCCGCTGACGTTGACCGCCGTCTCCGGCGTACGCCGGGACGAGGCCGGACTGGCCTCCCCACTGCTCATCACCGGCCAGCAGATCGGCGAGTCGCTCGGACTGGCCATCCTGGTGACCGTCTCCACGAGCGCAACCAGCACCAAGCTGGCGCATCTGCTCGGCTCCGGCAGCGCGACCGCCGCGAGCGGTACGCCGGGGGCAGCGGGTGGTGTCCCCCGCGCCGTGCTCAACCAGGCGGTGACCCGCCGGCTACGGCGCTGCCTTCCGGGTGGCTGCCGTGATCGCGCTGCTCGCGGTGATCATTTCTCTGGTGGTGATCCGGGTGCGCCGCCAGAACCTGCCCGCAGAGGGCGCGCCGGTCCTGGCCTGGGGCGCGCCCCGATGCGACCGTGGTAGCCACGAGCCTCGGCTCCGGCCGCATCGGGCGGCCGGGTCGACCCAGCGGGTCACGCGGGATAGAGGGTCACCTCGGTCGCCTTCACCGATGCCCAGACCGGCACTCCGGGGGCCAACCGCAGCTCGGCGACGGCGGCGGGGGTGACGTCGGCCAGCAACGGAACCGCCGCAGCAACCTGCACCCGGGCCCGGTCACCGTGCGGCTCCAGTCCGGTCACGGTGCCCGGCCAGGTGTTGCGCGGGCTGCCCTCTGGGCGATGGCGGTGCAGCGCGACCGCGGCCGGAGCAACGGCCGCAAACACGTCGCCCTCCGGTCCCTCGGCCGCCACCACCTCGCCGCCATCGGGCAACCGGACCCGATGGCCGGTCGCAGTGCGGGCGGCGGTGCCCCGCACCACGTTGAGGCCGACCAGGCGGGCGACGTAGTCGCTGCGGGGATGGCGGGCGACCTCGGCCGGTGGGCCCTGCTGGACCACCCGGCCGGCTTCGATGATCAATAGCCGGTCGGCCAGCACCATGGCCTCCACCGGCTCGTGCGTCACCAACAAGCCCACGCCGGCGAAGTCGGTCAGCCGGGCACGCAGTTCGCTACGCAGCGCCGCCCGGGTGCCGGCGTCCAGCGCGGCCAGCGGTTCGTCCAGCAGCAGCAGCCGGGGGGCGGGCGCCAGCGCGCGGGCCAGTGCCACCCGCTGCGCCTGCCCGCCGGAGAGCGCCCCGGGGCGCACCGGCGCGCTGGTGCCCAAACCGACTGTGTCCAGCCAGTGCCGGGCGACCCGGCGCGCCTGGGCCTTCGACGCGCCTCGGCAACGCAGCCCGAAGGCCACGTTGTCCAGGGCGGACAGGTGCGGGAAGAGCCGGTAGTCCTGGAACAGGACGCCGACCCGCCGGTGCTCGGCGGCCACCCGGTGGCCGCGCTCGGCGTCCTCGAGCACCTGACCGTCGAGGCTGACCTGCCCGGCGCGCAGCGGCACCAGCCCGGCCAGCGCCAGCAGCAGGGTGGACTTGCCGGCGGCGCTTGGACCCAAGACACCTAGGGTTTCTCCCGGCGTGGCGACCAGGTCGACGTCGAGCGTCCAGGACCCGCGCTCCACCTGCACGTGCGCCTGCAGCGTCACCGCCCGCCGAGCCATCGCTGGCGCAGACCCACCAGCACGGCCAGGCACACCGCCAGCAGCAGCACGCTCAACGCCACCGCCGCCGCCGGATCCCGCTCCAGCGCCAGGTAGACCTCCAGCGGCATGGTCCGGGTCCGGCCCGGGAAGCTGCCGGCGAACGTGATCGTCGCCCCGAACTCCCCCAGCGCCCGGGCCCAGCAGAGCACCATTCCGGCGACCAGGCCCGGCAGCACCAATGGCAACGTGACTCGGCGGAAGGTCACCCACCGGCTGGCACCGAGCGTGGCCGCCGCCTCCTCCAGCCGCGGATCCGTTCCGCGCAGCGCCCCCTCCACCGCCAGCACCAGGAACGGCATGGCGACGAACGCCTCCGCCACCACGACTCCGGCCGGGGTGAACGGCAGCCGGACCCCGACACCGGCGTCCAGCCAGTGCCCGACCACGCCGCGCCGGCCGAAGGCGAGCAGCAGGGCGACGCCACCGACGACCGGGGGCAACACGAGTGGCAGCGTGACCAGGGCGCGCACCAGCCGCATACCGCGGTATTCTCCCCGCGCCAGCACCCAGGCCAGCGGTACGCCGAGCAGCGCGCAGACCGCGGTGGCGGTGGTGGCCGTCAGCAGCGACAGCCGCAGAGCGGCGCGCGCCTCCGGCGTACCGAGCGCCGTCCCGAGGCCGGTCCAGGGCGCTCGGACCAGCAAAGCCGCCAGCGGCAGGGTCAGGAAGCCCAGCCCGATTCCGGCCGGCACCGCGATCGGCCACGGGATCGGTGCGCCGCCTCGGTGCCGGGTCACGGCGGGCCAAAGCCGGCGGTGCGCAACAGCGCCTGTGCGGCCGGTTCGGTGAGCGCGGCGACGAAGGCGCGGGCTGCGCCGGGGTTGGGGGCGTCGCGCAGCACGGCCGCCGGGTATTCCGTGGTCGCGTTCTGCTCCGACGGAATCACCACGCCTGCCACCGCCGAACCGGCGGCGATCACATCGGTGCGGTAGACCACCCCGGCGTCGACCTCGCCGAGGCGGACCTTAGCCAGCACCGCCCTGACGTCGGACTCGTACGTCACCGGCCGCACCGCCACGCCCGCGCGGGCGAAGGCGTCGCCGGCCGCCGCCCCGCACGGCACTTGGGCAGCACAGACCGCCACCGTGACCCCGGGCCGGGACAGGTCGGCCAACCCGGCCACGTGCGCCGGGTTGCCGGGCGAAACCGCTATTTCCAGCACGTTGGTGGCGAAGACGACAGGCGGACCGGCCAGCTTGCCGGCGGTGGCCAGCGGCGCCATGGTGTCCGAGCTGGCGGTGGCGATCACATCGGCCGGCGCGCCGGCGGTTACCTGGGCGACCAGCGTCGAGCTGCCGGCAAAAGACAGCTGGACGGAGACCCGCGGGTGGACCGTGCGGAAGTCCTGGCCGATCCGGCCCAGCGACTCGGTCAGCGACGCCGCGGCCAGCACGGTCAGGGTGCCGGTCGGCTGACCCGCCGGGTCCGCGGTTGACCGAGCGGAGCCGCCACAACCGGTCGCCAGCACAGTGGCCGCGATCACCAGTGCCAGTGCGGGTCGGAGGGCCAGTGCGGGTCGGAGGGCCATCGTCTCATCACCCCGGCTGCGGGATCTCGACCACGACGTTGGTCGACTTCACCGCCGCCACGGCGAGCACGCCCGGGCTGAGCCCAAGGTCGTCGGCGGCCTCCCGGCTCATCAGGGACACCACCCGGTGCGGTCCGGCCTGAATCTCTACCTGGGCCATCACGGTGTCGCGGACAACCCGGGTGACGATGCCGCGGAAGCGGTTGCGAGCGGACTCGGCTGCGATCAGCTCCGGGGCGACCGGGCTGGGCGAGCCGGCTGCCGCCTCGACGGCGAAGCGGGCGAGTTCGGCGCCATCCACCAGCAGCCGGCCGCCGGCGCCGCGCGCGGTGGCCAGCCGTCCGGTGTCCGCCCACCGGCGGACGGTGTCGTCGCTCACTCCGAGCAGGGTGGCGGCCTCACCCATCCGGAACACAGGCACGAGCCCACCTTAGTCCGCAGGTGCGGCGCCTTACCGACGTACGGACCGCAAGTGCGGAAATCGCGGCTCCCTTGGGACAAGCGGCGACGTTCGCCAACGACGCTCAGCTGGTCGCTGTGCTCCCCAGCCACTCGGTGATCAGCCGGTAGGCAATCGACACCGGCGGTGGCAGCAGCACGCGATGGTCCGCCACCGCCTCGGCCAGCTCGCTGCGGCGGAACCAGCGAGCATCCTCCAGCTCCGAAGTCTCGACGGTGATGGCGCGCCCCAGCGCCCGCGCGGTGAACCCGAGCATCAGGCTGGCCGGGAACGGCCAGGGCTGGCTGGACCGGTAGCGCACGTCGGTGACCGCCAGGCCCGCCTCCTCCGCGACCTCGCGCGCGACGGCCTGCTCCGCCGACTCGCCCGGCTCGACGAAGCCGGCCAGGGTGGAGTAGCGCCGCGGCGGCCAGCTGGCCTGGCGGCCGAGCACACAGTTGTCCCCGCCGTCGTACACCAGCATGATCACGGCGGGATCGGTGCGCGGGAAGTGTGTGCTGCCGTCGCGGGTGCAGATGCGCAGATGCCCGCCGTGACCGGACTCGGTGGGAGCGCCGCAGCGTGGGCAGTGCGGGTGGGTGTCGTGCCAGTTCGTCAGCGCGACGGCGTGCACGAACAGCCCGGCGTGCCGGGCGTCGAGCAGCGCGCCAACGTCGCGGAGCCCGGCGCGTCGGACGCCCAGCGCCCGCGGCAGCGGCAGCGAACCAGCAACCGCCCAATACGCCGTGTCGCCCTCGACTCCAAGGAAGAGCCGTAGCCCGGGCGGCGCCGCGGCCGGCGACAGCAGCACCAACTCCGCACCTTCGGCGCCGTCGGTGACGGCCGCCGCGCCGTCCTCGAGCACCAGCACCCGGCTCGTTGGGTCGGCCCAGCGCGTCGACAGGAAGTCCTCGTCCGGCCGGTGTCCGGCCGCCCGGTCGACCACGGACCGGGACAGGGCCGGCACCCCGGCCGCACCCGTGCCGGCCATCCCGTCAGTCACCGCCTGACCATATGTCCCCTATGTCCCTATGTCCCTACGTCCCTACGTCGCTGGGGCCGTCCGCCCGCTACCCGAGCGCCGACCGCCTGTGCCCACGGGAGCCCGACCTCAACGACGGCGCATGGCCCCCAGCAGGAACGCCGCCGTCAGCTTGGCGGTGGCCGCGGCGCCCTCCTGCGGTCGCGACAGCAGCCGCACCAGGTGGGCGTTCGTGATGAACGCCCCGGCGTCCGCCGCCGAGGGCTCCACCGACAGCTCCCCGCGGCGCTGACCGACTCTGATGAGCTCTATCAACGGCTCCGGCAGCGGCAGGATCGAGCGGGGGTCGTTGGGAGCGTCGGGCGGCGTGCCCAGGATCGACTGCTCCTGCACCGCGAGAATGAGGGCAACGCTCAGGCCGCGATTGGCGACGAAGAACTGGCTGACCCGCAGCAGGTGCCGCTCGATCGCCTCGGCGACGGACAGCCCGGCCCGGAGATCGGCCGCGGGGTCGCTGAGCAGATGACCCCCTCGCTCCCGGAACAGGGACGCGATCATCGCCGCTTTGGATGAGAAGTTGTTGTAGACGGTAGCGGGACTGACGCCGGCCCGGGCGGCCACGTCCTCCACAGTGGTCGTGCGGAAGTCCCCCGTGCGGAAGGCCTGCTCAGCCGCGTCCAGGATCAGGTTGCGGCTGCGGCGCCGCTTGGTCTCCCCCGACCGCCGCCGCGCCGCCGCCGCGCTGTCGGCACTCCCGGCCGGAACTGCCGTCGCTGCTGAGGAGGGTGCAGCGGGGTCCGGTGCGGCAACTGTCAAAGAAGTCGATCCCAGGTAGAGACAACGGCGTTCGCGGATGCTACCGTCCCGGACGCGAGTTGGAGCTCACTCCAATTCGGATACGACGGGGTCGTTGCGGCAGCACCGGACGGGGGTGGCTGACTGACCGGGTGGCATTGAGGCCGGACCGCGCTCCACTCGGTGTGGCCAGGGGGCCAATGCCGACACCTGGGATACGCAGCCCGACCGATCGCTACACCGGCCCCGTCATTCGAGACTCGGGCGCGTCGCCGGAACACCCGTAGGCTGACGCCACGTGGAGCTCCTGCGACTGCCGGTCGGTCCGTACACCTTCGACGCGGTTGCCACCGGCCCGGCCGACGGGCGTCCGGTCATCTTGTTGCACGGCTTTCCGCAGACGTCCGCGTGTTGGCTGGGCGTGCTGCCGATACTGGCGTCCGCCGGCTACCGGATGGTAGCGCCGAACCAGCGGGGCTACTCCCCAGCCGCCCGGCCGGTCGGCACCGAGCACTACGCCATCCCACCGCTGGTCGCCGACGTGATCGGGGTGGCGGACGCCCTCGGTGCCGACACAGTGGACGTGGTGGGGCACGACTGGGGCGCCGCGGTCGCCTGGCAGCTGGCCGGGCGCCACCCGGAGCGGATGCGGTCGCTGACGACGGTTTCGGTCCCGCATCCGTTCGCCTTCGCCGACGCCTTGCGGACCGATCCGGACCAGCAGCAGCGCTCGGCGTACATGACGCTGTTCCGGCAGCCGGCCAAGGCCGAGCAGCTGCTGCTCGCCGACGGCGCCCGACGGCTGCGCACGTTGTTCGGCCCGCTGTCGGGCGCCGCCATCGACGGCTACGTCGCACATATGCAGCAACCGGGAGCGCTGACCGCGGCTCTGTCCTGGTACCGGGCCATGAGCAGGGACGACCTGCGCGGCATGGGACGGGTGACCACGCCAACGCTCTACGTGTGGAGCACCGGCGACCCTGCGCTGGGCCGGGTTGCGGCCGAGGCCACCGCGGCCCACGTCGCCGCGCCGTACCGATTCGAGACCTTCGACGGGGTGGGCCACTGGGTACCGGAGGAGGCACCCAACCGCCTGGCCGCCGTGCTGCTCGACCACCTGGCGGCCACCCGGTGACGGCCCCCGCGCGCCGCAACGAGTCTGAAGTCGGCTGCCGTGTAGCCTCAACCGCCAGTGAAACACCTCGTTCCGACAGATCGACCGGGGAGTCGGACATGGCACCGGAGCTGCAGACGGCCGACGACCTGCGCGGGCAGCCCCTCCCGGTGAGGGCCCGTCCGACGGCACCCGGCGCCGGGACAGCCCGGTCGGTCCGCCGCGGCCCGCCGGCTGTCCCGTTGTGGCAGGGACTGCTCCGGCAGGCACGACCCAAGCAGTGGGCGAAGAACGTACTGGTCGTCGCCGCCCCGGGGGCGGCCGGCGTGCTCACCCACCGCAGCGAGCTGGGCCTGACCGCGCTGGCCTTCGTGGCCTTCTGCCTCACGGCCAGCGGCGTGTACTACCTCAACGACGCGCGCGACATCGAGTCCGACCGGCTGCACCCGAAGAAGCGACACCGACCGATGGCGGCCGGTGTCGTGCCGCTGCGGCTCGGCATCGCGGTCGGCCTGGGGCTGCTCGCGGCCGGCGGTGGCGTGGCGACCCTCGTCGGCGCCCGGTTCGTACTGGTGCTGGTGGCTTACGTCGTCATCACCACGGCGTACACGCTGTGGCTTAAGCACGTCGCCGTCGTCGACATGGCGGTGGTGGCTGCCGGCTTCGTGGTCCGGGCGGTCGCGGGCGGGGTGGCCACCGGCGTACCACTGTCGGAGTGGTTCGTCATCGTGGCGTCGTTCGGCTCGCTGTTCATGGTGGCCGGCAAGCGGCACGGCGAGCACCTGCACATCGGCGCGGCCCGCGGTGACGTGCGCTCGACACTGAGCGTCTACTCCGACACCTACCTGCGGTACGTCTGGATGATTGCCTCCGGGGTCACCATCACGGCGTACTGCCTGTGGGCGTTCGAGCGGTCCAACACCCACTCGGCGTCGGTCTGGTACCAACTGTCGATCGTTCCGTTCACCCTTGCCCTGCTGCGCTACGCGCTGCTGCTGGACAGCGGCGAGGGCAGTGCCCCGGAGGACCTCGTGCTGCACGACCGCACGATGCAGGTGCTCGGCGTGCTGTGGATGGCCGTATTCGCCGGTGGTGTCTACCTTGGCCGCTGAACTGGCTGCTGATCTTGGCTGCTGATCTTGGCCGCTGAACTGGCTGCTGATCCTCCCGGGCGGCGGGCGCTGCTGACCGGGTGGGGGCTCACCGCACCGACCGCCGCGACAGTGGTCGAGGTCGCCTCCCCCGCCCAGATCGCCGCCGCGATGAAGGCGGCCGGCCCCCGCGGTCTGCTGGCCCGCGGTCTGGGCCGCAGCTACGGCGACTCCGCGCAGAACGCCGGCGGCACGGTGCTGGACATGACGGCGTACGACGGGATCAAGGCGATCGACGTCGACGCCGGGACCGTGACCGTCCAAGCCGGGGTCAGCCTCGACCGACTGATGCGGGTGCTGCTGCCGCTGGGCTGGTTCGTGCCGGTGACACCGGGGACCCGCTACGTCACCGTCGGCGGCGCGATCGCCAACGACATCCACGGCAAGAACCACCACGTCGACGGGGGCTTCGCCGAGCACGTGCTGGCCATGCGGCTGCTGACCCCGGCCGGTGACGACCTGGTGCTCAGCCCGGACGGGACGCCTGAGGTCTTCTGGGCGACCGCTGGCGGCCTGGGGCTGACCGGGGTGATCATCGAGGCCACCCTGCGGCTGATCCCGGTGCAGACCAGCTACCTGCGGGTGGACACCGAGCGGGCCAGCGACCTCGACGACGTGATGGCCCGGATGGCCACCGGGGACGACGCCTACCGCTACTCCGTGGCCTGGATCGACCTGCTGGCCCGCGGCGGCGCGATGGGGCGCTCGGTGCTGACCCGCGGCGACCATGCCCGCCGCGACGAGCTGCCGAAGCGCCGGGCGCGTGCACCGCTGGCCTTCGCCCCGAACCCGCGGCTGGCCGCCCCGCCGCGGGTGCCCGCCGGCCTGTTGCGCCGCCAGAGCGTGGCGGCGTTCAACGAGCTGTGGTTTCGCAAGGCGCCCCAGAACCAGCGCGGCGCCATCCACACCGTGGCCAGTTTCTTCCACCCGCTCGACGGCGTTCGGGACTGGAACCGGATCTACGGCCGGCCAGGCTTCCTGCAATACCAGTACGTCGTGCCGACCGGCCAGGAAGAGGCGGTGCGGGAGAGCGTACGGCGGCTGTCGGCGGCGCGCAGCCCGGCTTTCCTCGCCGTCCTGAAACGGTTCGGCGCCCAGCGCGGCTACCTGTCCTTCCCGCTGCCAGGCTGGACGCTGGCGCTCGACGTACCGACCCCGACGCCCGGGCTGGCGAAGCTGCTCGACGACCTGGACGAGCTGGTGGTGGCGGCCGGCGGCCGGGTCTACCTGGCCAAGGACTCCCGGCTGCGGCCGGAACTGCTGCCGGCGATGTACCCGAAGCTGGCGCAGTGGCGGGCGGTGCGTGACCGCCTGGACCCCGAGCGCGTGCTGCGCTCGGACCTCGCCCGCCGCCTCGGCCTGCTCGACCCCGCCGATGCGGTAACCGGAGGTTGACGGTGCAGAACGCGCTCGGCGCCGGGCAGTCCGTCCTCGTCCTCGGCGGCGGCAGCGACATCGGGCTGGCGACGGTACGGCGGCTGGTCGCCGACCGGACCCGGACCGTCGTGCTGGCCGCCCGAAGCCCGCAGCGGCTGGCCGGGGTCGCGGCGGAGCTGCGGCCGGCCGGGGCCACCACCGTCGAGCTGGTCGACTGGGACGCCGACGACACCGACACCTCGGTCCAGGTCATCGACGCAGTCTTCGACACCTACGGCGACATCGACCTCGTGTTGGTCACGGCCGGGGTGCTCGGCGACGAGTCGGTGACCCAGCGGGTGCCGGCCGAGGCCGTCAAGGTGCTGCACACCAACTTCGTGGCGGCCGCGGCGGCGATCCTGGCGACGGTCAACCGGATGCGGGCGCAAGGCCACGGCACCGTGGTGGTGCTGTCCTCGGTCGCCGGCGAGCGGGTCCGGGCGGACAACCTCGTCTACGGGTCGTCGAAAGCCGGCCTCGACGGGTTCTGCCAGGGCCTGGCGGACTCCCTCGTCGGGACCGGCGTGCGGGTGCTGGTCGTGCGGCCCGGCTTTGTCACGACGTCGATGACCGCGCACCTGCAGCCGCGGCCGATGGCCACCACGGCCGACGCGGTGGCCGCCGCGATCGTGGCCGGGATCGGCGGCAACGCGCCCACGGTGTGGGTGCCGGGCAAGCTGCGGCCGGTGATGGCCGCCATGCGCCACCTGCCGCGGCCGGTGTTTCGTCGGCTCAAGGCCTGAGGTGCCGGCGGAGTCACCGGCGGCGGAGGCGCCAACGGTAAAGTCACCGGCGGCGGGTTCGCCGCGGCGTACCGTCGCCGCGTTCGACTTCGACGGCACGCTCACCCGACGCGACACCCTGCTGCCGTTCCTGGTCCAGTTGTGCGGCCCCAGTCGGGTGGCCTGGGCGCTGGCCCGCGAAGCGCCGGTGCTCGCCAGCGTTGCGCTCGGACGGGGCGACCGGGACGCCGGCAAGGCGCGGTTGCTCGCCCGCGTGCTTGCCGGTCGGCCGATAGCCGCTGTGCAAGCCGTCGTCGACTCCTACGCCGCCGACGTGACCGCGCGCCGGCTCCGACCGGACACAGTGACCCGGCTGCGTTGGCACGTCCGCAACGGCCACGACGTGGTCGTCGTATCCGCCTCCCCGGAGCTGTACGTGGCCCCGATCGTTCGGCGCCTAGGAGTGACCACCGTGCTGGCCACCGGGCTGGAGGTGGACGCGGCCGACCGGCTCACGGGCCGGCTGCTGGGGGCGAACGTCCGGGGGCCGGAGAAGGAACGCCGGCTCCGCGAGCACCTGGGCAGTGAGCCGGTCACCCTCTATGCGTACGGCGACAGCACCGGCGACCGCGAACTGCTCGCCATGGCCGACGTCGGGTTGCAGGTGCGCCGCGTCGTCGTACCCCATCGCCCCTGAGCGGGCTGGGACGCCGGTCGCCCCGGTCATGGGGCTGCCGAACGCTGCGTGAACCACTCGCGGCGGAGCTGCGCGTAGGTGTACTCGCTGGTCCACTCCCCGCCGTACCAGGCCGACTCGACGTGATGGGCCTCTCGGCGCATGCCCAAGCGCTCCAGCAGCCCCGCCGAACGGACGTTGCGGACGTCGCAGGAGGCGGACACCCGGTGCGCCGGCGGCCGCTCGTGCTGCGCAGTGAACAGGTACTGGAGCAGGTGGCCGACGGCCTCGGTGGCGTAGCCGCGACGCTGGTGCGCGCGGGCGAAGGTGAACCCGATCTCGACCAGGCGCGGGTCATGGGCAGTCGAACAGGCGGCGCAGTCACCGATCAGTACGCCGTCCACGCGCCGGCAGACGGCGAACTGGAACCACTCACCGGGGGTGCCGGGGTGCGCGGTAGCAAGCTCGGCCAGGAACCGCTCGCCGGACTCGACCGAGAAGGGCGCATCCCAGCTCTGGTAACGAGCAACCTCCGGGTCGCAGCGGTACTCGACGAACGCCGCCAAGTCGTCCGGGACGAAGCGACGAAGGATCAGGCGGGGCGTCCCAAGGTGGCCGAAGGCGGCGTCGGGATGGTGCTCGATCATGTCGACCAACCCGTTCCCGCCAGTCCGGCTGAGACCTCGCCAGCCGAGTCGTTCCAGACCGCCTATGATCATCCTGCCGTAGCCGTCGTCCGCCAATGCTGCAACGGCCCGGCCCTGGTCCAGGTGCGCTCGGGCGCGGGCGTGGCCGCTCAGCCTGCGATAGGCCTCGCCCAGGTTGAGGTGCAGCGACGGGTACATGCCGCGCCCAGTGCCGGCGAGCCCCCAAACCGCCCAAGGCTATCTCGCCCAGCTGGTGCGCAGCGGAATCGTCGACCCCGACCTACGGTACGGCGCCGCCGGTCGTCCGTCGCACCGCTACCGGTGGCGCCGCTGACCACGCCGGTGCTCGGCGGACGGGATGACTCGGACAGCACCACCGGCCGCATCGGGCAGTCCGCCGGAGGCCCGGCTATGGTCGGGCGGGTGCGCCTGGTGAGCTTCAACCTGCTGCACGGACGCTCGCGGACGGACGGGCTCGTCGACGCCGACCGGCTGCGAACGGCCATGCAAGCGCTCGACGCCGACATCCTGGGCATCCAAGAGGTAGACCGCGATCAACCGCGCTCCAGTGGCCTCGACCTCACCGCCCTGTCGGCCGAGGCGCTGGGGGCGCCGTATTTCCGCTTCTCCCCGGCGCTGAACGGCACCCCGGGCGGGCAGTGGCGAGCGGCCCGGGACGAGGCCCCGGCCGGCTTCCCGGCGTACGGCGTGGGGTTGATCTCCCGACTGCCGGTGCACCGCTGGGAGGTGCGGCGGCTGGCGGCGGCGCCGATCCGCTCGCCGGTGCTTGTTCCCGGTAGCCGGCGGCCGATCTGGGTGCAGGACGAGCCTCGGGTGTTGCTTGCCGCGGTGCTGACGGCCAGAGCGGTGGTGCGCACGGTGGCGACCACGCATCTGTCGTTCGTGCCCGGCTGGAACGTGGTTCAACTGCGCCAGGTCGTCGCGGCGCTGCGCCAGCTGCCTGGACCGCGGGTGCTGTTGGGCGACCTCAATCTGCCGGGTCCACTGCCGCGGTGGCTGTCCGGCTGGCACCCGTTGGCGGAGGTCAAGACGTATCCGGTGGACCGTCCGTCGGTCCAGCTCGACCACGTGCTGGCCGAGCGGCCCGGGCCACGAGTGCTGGCCACAGAGGCTCGGGCCCTGCCGCTGTCGGACCATCGGGCGGTGATCGTCGATCTGGCGGAGGAGTCAGGCGAGTGCCGGGAGCGAGCGCGACGGTGCCGGCCTGCCCGCGACGGCGACTGAGGGGGCGGCGACTGGTGGGACGGCTACGATTGTCCATCCACGCGCCCGGCCGCGGCCCGGCGCGAGCGGGGCGGGCAGCGCTGCTGGCCGTCGTCGTGCTGGCCGTGCTCGCCGCGGTGTTCCTCGTCGGCGGTGGCTGGTACTTCTCCGGACAGATCCGGGCCGAGGCGCTGACTCCCGAACGCGGCCCGCAGAAGCTTCCGTTGGACATCGAGGGTAGTCAGCCCGGCACGATCACGCTGCGCGCGGCGCGGGCGCAGGACTCGGCCCTGAACAAGCCGCTGCTGGACGCGGTCGTCTGGCCGACCGGAGACGCGCAGGTCGTGGGCGCGGCCGGAGGCGTCGGCGGCAGCCAGGCCGTTCGACCCGTCACCGCCGTGCGCGGTGTCCCGCCACAGCCGGGCCAACCCGCCCGCCTCGACAGCGACTACTACCTCGGGGACCCGCGCCAAGCGCTCGGCCTGGACTACCGCAACGTCGGCTACACCTCGCCGCTGGGACAGTTCTCGTCCTGGTTCGTACCCGCCGACGCCGGCAGCTCGGCCGAACCGGCAGCAGGCCACGTGTGGGCGGTCATGGTCCACGGCAAGGGCGCCACCCGGCAAGAGACGCTGCGGCTGCTGTCGGTGGTGCACGACGCCGGGTTTGCGGCCTTGGTCATCACCTACCGCAACGACCAGGGGCAGCCAGCCGACCCCAGCGGGCAGTACCGGTACGGCGCCACGGAATGGCGCGACCTGGAAGGCGCCGTGCAGTACGCCCTCGGGCAAGGCGCGACCGCCGTTATCCCGGTTGGGATCAGCATGGGCGGTGGGATCGTCGCGTCGTTCCTGCAGCACAGCCCGCTCGCCAGTCGAGCCGTCGGCGTGGTCCTGGACGCGCCGATGCTGAATCTCGGCTCGGCGGTCGACTACGGCGCGACCCAGCGGCGGCTGCCCGTGGTGGCCCTGCCGATTCCCGCTCCGCTGACGGACAGCGCGCAGTGGCTGGCGGGTCGGCGCTTCGGGGTGAACTGGCCGGAGGTGGACTACCTGCGGGACCCGGCCTGGGTACGCACCCGGACGCTGGTGCTGCACGGAGACGAGGACACGTTGGTGCCCGTCGCGGACAGCCAGCGACTGGCCGCGGTCAGGCCCGAGTTGGTCACGTTGCTGCGCTTCCCCGTCGCCGGCCACGTCGAGTCGTGGAACGCCGACCGGTCGCGCTACCAGCAGGCGGTACGCGGCTTCCTCGCCACCGTGGCACGGTAACCGGCTGCTCACCCCAGCCGCCCCGGCAATCGGCGTGGCTCGCCCGCGGTTCGAGACGCCGGCGTGGCAGTCTGACCCGGTCCGCCGTGAGCAGTCGGCCACGGCTCGTCGTCAACGGAGGACCGCACTGCGCGTCTTGCCTCGCCCGTCCTGCGCCGGGCCCCGCCGCCGGGTCGCCACCGGCGCGACCGTGGCCGTCATGGGAACACTGGCGGCGTGCGGACTCGGCGGCCAAGGCGCCGGCCGAACCGCTGCCGGGCATGCGCCCAGCACCGAGCGCGCGCGAACCTCGAGCGCCGCCCCCGCCTGGGCTGGCCCGCTGGACCAGCCGCTGGTGGGCGCGTCGCCAGCCGGGTCGGGCACTGCGCCCCCACCGAGGCCGGCGGGTGGGGCGACCGGGCCGGCAGTGACGCTCGCCTTCGGTGGGGACGTGCACTTTGAGGGGGTGGTGCGGCCGCGGCTGGCCGACCCGGCCACCGCGCTCGCCCCGATCCAGCCGGTGCTTGCCGGGGCCGACCTGGCGGTCGTCAACCTGGAGACGGCGGTCACCGACCGAGGCACGCCGGCCGCCAAGCAGTACCTGTTCCGGGCGCCGGCTACCGCGTTTCCGGCGCTGCGCGCCGGCGGCGTCACGGTCGCGACGATGGCCAATAACCACGGCATGGACTACGGCGTGGTCGGCCTGGCGGACTCGCTGGCCGCCGCGGCCGCGGCCGGCTTCCCGGTGATCGGTGTGGGCACGGACGCGGCCGCGGCCTACGCGCCGTACCTGACGACGATCAAGGGACAGCGGATCGCCGTGCTTGCGGCGACCCAGGTTCTCGACGAGAACCTGATCGCCGACTGGACCGCCGGGTCAGGCAAACCGGGACTGGCCTCGGCCAAGGACGTGCCACGCCTGGTGGAGGCGGTACGGGCGGCCCGGCAGGTCGCCGACACCGTCGTCGTCGACCTGCACTGGGGCACCGAGCAGGTCACCTGCCCGACGCCGACCCAGCGCGAGCTGGCGCCGCAGCTCGTGGCCGCCGGCGCGGACGTGGTCGTCGGCTCGCATGCGCATGTGCTGCTCGGGGCCGGCTACCTGGACAAGGCCTACGTCGACTACGGCCTGGGCAACTTCGTCTTCTACGCCGGGGGCGGCCCGGGGGCGCAGAGCGGCGTGCTGACGCTGACCGTGCGCGGCCGCGCGGTCTCGGACCCGACGTGGACCCCAGCGGTGATCAGTGGCGGCGTACCGCGGCCGCTCGACGGCGCGGCGGCGGACGCGGCCGGAGCGAGTTGGCAGGGGTTGCGGGACTGCACCGGGCTGGCGGCCACGACGAGCAGCTGAGGAGCCGGCGAGCCCGGGAGGCACGGTCCCGGCCGGGTCGGCCGTGACAACATCGCTGCCATGCGCACGGTCGGGGTCGAAGAGGAGTTCCTGCTCGTCGACCCCGAGACCCGGCGGCTGCGCGCGGTTGCGGCGGCCGTGGTCGCCGCCGCGCCGGATGCCGAGGCGGAACTGCAGCGTACCCAGGTCGAGATTGGCACCAGCCCGCAAACCCAACTCAGCGACTTGCGGGCCGACCTAGTCCTCACCGCCACCGTTCCTTGATCAACTGGACAGTCCGGCCAGTGCGCCACCGGTGAGGATGGCGGTCAGGGCGGCGCGGTCGGGCAGGTCGCCGGGACGCTCGACCGTGCCGGTGCGGACGTAGAGGAACGTGGCGCTCACCGCGGACACCGGCAGGTCGTTCATCTCGGCCCAGGCCAGCCGGTAGACAGCCAGCTGCAGCGGGTCGGCAGCCTCGTTTCCGGTCTTCCAGTCGACCACCTCGAAGCCGGTGCCGGTGGCGTAGACCGCGTCGATCCGCCCACGCACGACTCGCCCGGCCAGCACCAGCTCGAACGGCGCCTCCACCGCGGTCGGCTGCAATGCGGCGTAGGGCGTGCGCGCAAACGCCGCCTGCAGCAATGCCAGGTCAGTGTCGTCGACCACGTCCGCGTCGCTGGCGCCAGGCAGGTCGTCCGGCTCGAGCAGCGGACGCTGGTCGAACGACGACTCCACCCAGGCGTGGAATCGGGTGCCCCGGCGCGCCGCCGGGGCCGGCCGGCGCGGCATGGGTCGCGCCAGCTCGCGGGCCAGTCCGTTGGGATCGGCGTGCAGTCGGACCAGCTGCGAGGCGCTCAGGCTGCGCGGGAGCTCGACGACGGATCGGGATCGTCGTTGGGCCGCCACCTCGGCCAGCAGCACCGCGGCGTCCGCGTCCCAGCCGGCGACGGCGGTGGCGTCCGCGGCAGACAGGCCGGTGTCCACGGCCAGCGGCAGTTGGCCAGCGGCCAGCTCCGCGAGATCCTGGCGGACGGCCGTGGCGGCCTCGTGCCGACGCTGCCACTCCAGCGGCTCCAGCTCGACCGGCCAGGCCAGCCAACGGCCGGCCAGCAGCGCCGGGTTGGTCTCCCCCGCCGTCGGCCCCGGTGCCCACGCCGCAACGGTCCCCGCGCCAGCCGCGCAGTGCGCCCGCAGCTCGGTCAGGAAGACGGACGGGCCGCGCGGCTTCTTCTGCTCCGGGCCCCACCAGTGCCCACTGGCGATCAGGTGGCGGCGGGCTCGGGTGAACGCGACGTAGCCCAGCCGGCGTTCCTCCAGCAGCGTGGCGGTCTTGCAGTCGGCTTTGAAGCTGTCGATCCCGCGCTTACTCCAGTCCGGGACTACTGGCAGGTCGGCCGCGTCACCCCGCAGCGGATGCGGCAGGACGTGGCCGCAGGTCGTCCAGCGGTCGCGCCCCCGGCTGCTGGGGAACACGGTCTCGACCAGGCCAGGGACCGCGACCACGTCCCACTCCAGCCCCTTCGCCTTGTGCACGGTCATCACCTGGACGGCGTCGCGACCGCTCGGGCCGCTGTTGTCCAGCCCGCGTTCGTGCTGCTCGGCCGCCCGCAGGTAGGCCAAGAAGGTCCCCACCGACGCCTCGCCGTCGAGGTCGACGAAGGTCGCCGCCTGGTCGAGGAACGAGCCCAGGGCATCACCGCGGCGCCCGGCCCGCACGTGCGGGTCGGCGGCCAGCTCGACGTCCAACCCGATGGTGGTGACGACCCGGTGCACGACGTCGAGCAGCGGCTCGCCGATGCGTTGGCGCAGTGCCCGCAGCTCGGCCGCAAACGTGGCGAACCGCGCCCGGGCTTGGGCCGAGTACGGCGCGGAACCGAGCTGCTCGAGTGCGTCGGCTAGAGCCACCACCTCGCTGGGGTCGGTGCCGGCGACAGCCGCCGCCAGGGCGGCGTCCGGGTCTGCACCAGCACGACCTGCCGCGTCGTGCGCACCGACCGGCTGATCGACCGGGCCGCGGGCCAGCTGCCCGGCCCGGCGTCCGAGGTGCGCCAGGTCTCGCGGCCCGATCCGCCACCGCGGCCCGGTCAGCAGGCGCACCATGGCGGCGTTGCTGGTCGGGTCGTCGAGCACCTGCAGCATGGCCACTACGTCGGCGACTTCGGGCAGGGCTAGCAGGCCACCCAGACCCACGACCTCGACCGGGATGTCACGCGCCACCAGGGCGGCATGAACCGCCGCGAAGTCGCTGCGCACCCGGACCAGTACCGCGATCTCGGGCGCCGGCGTACCAGCGTCCAGGGCGGCTTGGACCTGCTCGGCGAGCCACTTCATCTCCGCGGCGTACGTCGGCAGCAGGGCGACAGTCGTCGACCCGGCGGTCGCCACCTCGGGCCGCGGCCGGAGCTCGACCACGCCGTGGTGCACGTCTCGCAAGACGGCGGAGACGGCGTTGGCCAGGCGGAGCAACAGCCCGCCGCTGCGCTGGTTCTCACTCAGGGAGTAGCTCGGCGCTGGGTCGGACTCCGGACCGGCAAAGTGCTCCGGAAACCGGTCGAGGTTGGTGACCGACGCCCCCCGCCAGCCGTAGATGCCCTGGCAGGGGTCGCCGACCGCGGTGACCGGATGGCCGCCGCCGTACAGGCCGACCAGCATGCGGCGCTGGCCGACCGAGGTGTCCTGGTACTCGTCGAGCAGCACGACCCGATAGCGGTCCCGCTCGCTGGCACCGACCTCGGCGCGGGTCTCCGCCAGTCGGGCGCCGAGCAAGACCTGGTCACCAAAGTCGAGGGCGTCGAGCCGGCGCTTCTCAGCCCGGAAAGCCTCCACCAGCTCAACCAGCTCCAGCCGGGTCTGGGCAGCCTCGGCAGCATCCCGCAGCGCGGCCACCGGCTTGGGCAGCGCCTCGATCGCGACCACCAGCGACCGGTCGTGCTCGCGCAGCGCGGCCGGATCGACGAGGTGTTCAGCGAGCTCGGCGTCGAGCGCGACCACGTCCGCGACCAGCATCCACACCGGCTTGGTCAGCCAGCGAAACGGTCCAGGCGCCCGCCGAATCGCGCGGTGCGCCAGCTGGAACCGAGTGGCGTCGGCCAGCAGCCGGGCCTGCGGCTCGATACCGATCCGCAGGCCGTGCTCGGCGATCAGACGCCCGGCATACGCGTGGTAGGTCAAGATCGTCGGCTCGCCGCCGCCGGGCTCACCGGCCTCGAATTGGCCACCGCCCGGTTCGCCGGCCGGCAGGCCGCGCTGGGGTGGGACCTCGGCTAGCGCGGCCCCCTGGGTCGCACTGGACTGGGTCGCACTGGACTGGGTCGCACTGGACTGGGTCGCACTGGACTGGGTCGCACTGGACTGGACCGCACTGGACTGGACCGCGGCGGCCCTGGCCAAGGCGGCGCGTACCCGGCTGGCCAGCTCACCCGCCGCCTTGTTGGTAAACGTCAAGCCGAGCACTTGCTCGATCTCGACCTGACCGGTCGCCACCAGCCAGACCACGCGCCCCGCCATCACCGTCGTCTTGCCGCTGCCGGCCCCAGCGACGATCACGCCGGGCTCGAGCGGGGCCGTGGCAGCGGCCAGCTGTTCGGCCGTAAGCGGTACGTCGAGCAGCCCGCACAGGTCATCTGGGCGCAGCGCGCGGCTCCCGGCCGGCGGCGCCTGCACCGTCGTCACTGCACCACCTGCTGGCCCTCGGGCTGCGCTGGACAGCACCCCCGGAAGTCGCAGTTGCGGCAACCGTCCCCTGGCCGCGGCGCAAAGTCCTCCGCCCGAATGCGGGCAGCAACGTCATCGAGCAGCCGCGACATCCATGACGGCGTCCCATCGTCGGCATCGGTCAGCGCCGGCTGCGCCAGCACCCTTGGCTGGCCGGAGGCGCCGTGCCGCAACTGGACGATCTCCGCTCCACCCGGTATGGCGTCCGGACCCACCGCCGGCAGGTCGCCGAGCGCCCCAGCTCGGACCGCCACCTGGTAGCACCCGAGCTGCGGATCGGTGATCACGTTCGGTCCGCTGGGTATTGTCCTCCCGGTCTTGAAGTCGACGACGTGCACCTGACCGGCCTGATCGAGTTCTACCCGGTCCATCCGGCCATGCAGCCGGACGGGACCAGAGGCCACCTCGAGGTCGACGGTGAACTCGCGCTCGGTGTCGAGCAGACGCCGGCCCCGGTCGCTGGTGCACCAGCCGAGCAACCGCTGCACCGCGTCGTAGGCCTCCGCCCGCTGCTGCGCCGACTGCCACTTCGCCTCGAACTGCAGCCGACCCCAGACTTGGTCGAGCCGGCGCATCACCGCGTCGATGTCGCTCGAGCAGCGGCCCGTCGCGACGTCGTCGGCAAGGGCGTGGATGACCGCGCCGAAGCCCATGGCTGAGCTCGCCGGACCACCGGCTCCCACCCGGCTGCCGAGGAACCACCGCAGCGGGCACTCCTGCACTTTGCTGACCGCGGAGCCGGACAGTCGCAGCGGCTCGGCGGCGGAATGCAACTCAGTGCCCGGCGCCGTGCGCTCCAGCAGGCCCCACCAGTGGTCGGGATGGGCGGCCGGCACCGTAGGGCTGCCATCCGGCTCGGTGGCCGCGGCGAGCATCGCCAGCCGGGTCGCCGCCGCCCGGCGAAGCCCAGCTGACACTGCGGGATCTACCGAGGCCGCGCGTAGGTCCGCCACCAGCGCCGGCAGGCATAGCAGACGGCGAGCCTGGCCACGGACCGGGGTGAGGCTGACCCCAAGCTCGTGGAGGAACCGGGACGGCCGCTCACCGTCCTCCTCGGCGGAATCCACCGCGGTGACGACCAGCCGGCGGCGGGCGCGGGTGACGGCGACATAGAACAGCCGCCGCTCCTCGGCGAGCAGCTGTCGGGACGTCGGTAGGTCAATGGAGTCGCCGAGCGCAATCCGGTCCGGTTGCAGCACCGTCCCCCGCCGACGCAGGTCCGGCCAGCGCCCCTCCTGAACACCGGGCACGACGACCAGGTCCCACTCCAGCCCCTTCGCCCGGTGAGCCGTGAGCAACCGCACCGCCTCACCGCGCACCGGCCGCTCGGCGAGGGTGTCCGCCGGGATCTGCTGTGCCTCCAGCTCTTCCAGTAGCGGAACGACGCCGCGATGCGGCTGCCGGTCCTGCGCGCGCGCCACCGTGTCGAACAACGTCACCACGGCGTCGAGGTCGCGGTCGGCACTGCGGCCGGCGGCGCCCCCGACGTACGCCGCGGCCTCCAGCCGACGCGGCCAGTCGCTGCCGATCCACAGCGCCCACAGCGCCTGCTCGGCGCCGTGACCGGCGGCGAGCTCGGCCCGGGCGACGGCGATCAGGCGGCCGAGCCGAGCCGCTGGTCTCGCCAGGTCGGGCGGCATGGCCGCGAGCACCTCCGGCCTATCGACTGCCTCCCGGAGCAGCTCAGCCGACGGGCGGGCGAATCGGAGTGCGCCATCCGTGGGCTGCCCGGCCGCGAGCTCCTCGGTTCGCAGCTTGCGACCCAACCGCCGCAGGTCGCTGGCATCGGCGCCGCCCAGCGGTGAGAGCAGCAACGTCCGCGCCCGGTCGGTGTCCAGTTGCGACCGGTCGGCCGCGCACCGCAACGCCGACAGCAGCGGGGCGGCGGCGGCCTCGCGGGCCAGCGGCAGCTCGTCACCGGCCACCTCCAACGGGACGCCGGCCGCCGGCAGAGCTCGACGCAGCACCGGGATGGAGCGCACCCCGGATCGAACCAGCACGGCCATCCGGGACCACGGCACGCCGTCTTCGAGGTGGGCCCGGCGAAGCAGGTCGGCCACCGCTTCGATCTCCGCCCGGAGCGAGGGGTAGGTGGCCACGGACACCGCGCCCGGTGGCCCACCAGGCATGGGCCGCAGGTCCCGATGAGCGCGGACTGCGGAGGCCGGCAACCCGGTCAGCGGCATTAAGCCGGCCAGTCGCCGGGAAGCGGCCAACAGGGTGCCGCCAGCCCGGCGGGACCGGCCAAGAGTGAGCACGGGCGCGGCCGCACCGTCGCGCCGGCAGAAGCGGTGCCGGAACTGCAGCAGACCGGTCACGTCGGCGCCCCGGAAGCCGTAGATCGACTGGTCCGGATCTCCGACGACGACGAGAGTGCCCCCATCACCGGCAAGCGCCTGCAGCAGGCCCTCTTGGGCCGGGTCGGTGTCCTGGTACTCGTCGACGAACACGATCCCATAGCGCGCCCGCAGCTGCGCCTGCACAGCCGGGCGGCGGGCGAGGACGCCGGCGCGGTACACCAGCTCGGCGTAGTCGAGGGCGCCCTGAGAGTCCAGGACGTCGAGGTACTCCGCCAGGAAGTTGGCGACCGCCGGCCAGTCGGCCCGGCCGGTGCGCATCCCCAGCTCGGCCAAATCGGCCGGCTCAAGCCCCGCTTGGCGCGCCCGGGCGATCACGGCGCGCACCTCGTCGGCGAAGCCTCTCGTCCCCAGGCATACCTGCAGCTGCGGGGGCCAGGCGACGGTGCCCATCTCGGCGTCACCGCGGAGCAGCTCCCGCACCGCCACGTCCTGCTCTGGGCCGGAGAGCAGCCGCAGCGGGGTGCCGTAGTCCAGTGGATCCTGGTGCTCGCGCAGCAGTGCGTAACAGAAGGCGTGGAAAGTCCAGGCCGCCGGAGTCGCCGTGGTCCGCCCGAGTCGGGCGGTGATCCGGTCGCGCAGCTCGCCGGCCGCCTTGCGGCTGAACGTGAGCACGAGCACCTGCTCGGGTCGGGCACCCTCGTCGACCCGGGCGGCGACAGCTTCCACCAGGGTCGTCGTCTTGCCGGTGCCCGGACCGGCGAGCACGAGCAACGGACCATCGCGATGGGCGACCACTGCCCGCTGCCAGCGGTCGTCGTCGACCTCAGCCGGCGCGAGCAGCGGCGCCCGGGCCAGCTCAACGGTAGGAGTGCTCACATCCCTCATCTGACCACGCAGGTGCGACAGTTTCGGCGCGGCCAGGACGCGCGTTCTCCCACCTTGATCATGGTGCCGGCGCGCGACCCGCCGTACGGGCGTGCACCGGGAGCACCACGATCCGTGGCGGCGATCGACTATCGCCCGTCCCAACGGGCGCGGGCCATGTCGACCGCCGCGCCGGATCTCCTCAGCGGGGTCCCGTCCAGCGCCAGCCGGCGCAACTGTTCCACGGCCTTGGGCGGGGCCGGCCGGCCGGACGCCATCACCACTCGGTGCCACGGCACGGCGGCGCCGTAGGCGAACATCACCCGGCCCACCGCCCGGGCCGAGGACTCGCCCAGGTACTCGGCCACGTCGCCATAGGCCAGGACCTTGCCGGCGGGGATCAGTTCCACGACGGCGAGCACCCGCTCGGCGTACAGCGAGGGACCGGCAGGCGGCAGTTTGCCCATGTCAACTCAGACGACGATGTCAACTCAGACGACGATGTCAACTCAGACGACGATGTCGACTCAGACGACGATGTCGACCGGGGTCCCGACCGGGACGAGGTTGAACAGCTTGATCACATCCGCGTTCAGCATCCGCACACAGCCGTGGCTGGCGCTCTGGCCGATCAGCGACGGCGCGTTGGTACCGTGGATGGCGATCTGGCCGCCGCCCGCACCGCTCGTGATCGTTTGCGAGAAGCCGGCGACGCTGAGTTCGCGCGCGCCGTACGGCCCGTCTGGGTTCGTACTCACCGCCGCGTCGATGTAGAAGCTGCCGGTCGGGGTGGGGTTGTCCGGCGTACCGATCGCCACCGGCGCCTCGAGCACCGGCTCGGTCCCGCGGCGGACGGTCAGTCGGTGCTCGCCAAGCTCGACCAGAATCCGGTACGGCGTGGAGCGCACCACCACATCGGCCGCCTGGACCCATCTCCGCGCGCCGTTCGGCCGCAGCGCTGCCTGCACCTGCAGCCAGTCACCGCTGCGATCGGTGACCAGCAGCACCAGCGGCATCCGCTCGGCGGTGGGATTGGCCAAGGTGACCACCGGCGCGCCGTCCGGCGTTGCCCGCAGGGTCACCTCGGCGGCGACCACATCCGCAGCCAGCGCTTGACCCGGCACGGGGTCGGGCGACGCCGCCGGAGCCGGGGCCGAGGCGGTCACCGGCGGCGGCGCGGGCGCGGTGGGCTTCGCTCCGGCGGTAGCCGCCCCGTGGGTAGTACAGCCGGCGAGCGCCACCACGGTCAGCAGGCACCCGACGCGGGTTCGGTGCCGAGCTGCGCCCACCATGCCCACCATGCCCACCACGGTACGACGCACCCGCCCGCCCGTGGCCGGGGTTGCGCCGATCAGTACGTCGGCAGTGCCCGGTCCACCTGCGTCGCCCAGGCCGTCACACCCCCCTGCACATGCTTGGCCGAGGAGAACCCGGCACCCTTGAGCACCGCCAGCGCCTCGGCGGAGCGCACGCCGGTCTTGCAGTACAAGACGACTGGCTTGTCCTGCGGGAGCTCGGAGAGCCGAGCCGGCAGGTCGCCCTTGGGGATCAGGACGCCGCCCGGGATCCGGACGATCTCGTACTCCGCCGGCTCCCGGACATCGACCAACAGCAGGTCGTCACCCCGGTCGAGCATCTGCGCGAGCTCGGGCGCCGTGATGGTCGAACCAGTGGCCGCTTCGACCGCCTCGTCGGACACCGTGCCACAGAAGGCGTCATAGTCGATCAGCTCGGTGATGGTCGGGTTCTTGCCGCAGAGCGGGCACTCCGGGTCCTTGCGGACCTGGACCGTGCGGTAGGTCATCTCCAGCGCATCGTAGATCATCAGCCGGCCGACCAGCGGCTCGCCGATGCCGGTCAGCAGCTTGATCGCCTCGGTGGTCTGGATCGCCCCGATGGAGGCGCAGAGGACGCCGAGGACGCCGCCCTCGGCACAGGACGGCACCATGCCCGGCGGCGGCGGCTCCGGGTACAGGCAGCGGTAGCAGGGCGCCGTACCACCCGGCGCGTTCGCCCAGAACACCGAGGCCTGGCCGTCGAAGCGGTAGATCGACCCCCACACATACGGCTTGCCCAGCAGCACGCAGGCGTCGTTGACCAGGTAGCGGGTGGCGAAGTTGTCGGTGCCGTCCACGATCAGGTCGTACTGAGCGAAGATCTCCATCACGTTGGACGAGTCCAGCCGCTCCTCGTGCAGCCGGACGTCGACCAGCGGGTTGATCTCCTTGATCGAGTCGCGGGCGGACACCGCCTTGGGCCGGCCGATGTCAGACTGGCCGTGGATCACCTGGCGCTGCAGGTTCGACTCATCCACCACGTCGAAGTCGACCACGCCCAGCGTGCCCACGCCGGCCGCCGCTAGGTACATCAGCGTTGGCGAGCCGAGGCCGCCGGCGCCGACGGCGAGCACCCGGGCGTTCTTCAGCCGCTTCTGCCCGTCCATGGCGACATCCGGAATGATCAGGTGGCGCGAGTAGCGCCGGACCTCGTCGACCGTCAGCGCGGCAGCGGGCTCGACCAAGGGCGGCAGGGGCACGGGCACTCCATCTCGACCAGACGCAACGTTTGCCGGTAAACCGTGCCAGCCGGGGCCGGCATTCCCTCCTCCGACCACCGGTCCTCGACCCGCGCTGCACCCGGGACCTGGCCGACCGTACTGTGCCGGACATGCCCACTACTCGCGCGGTGTCGCGCGACATCGTCATCGCCAGCCCGCCGGCCGAGATCTTCGCCGTACTCACCGACCCCCGGCAGCATCCGGTCATCGATGGCTCCGGCAGCGTCAAGCAGGCGATCCGCGGGCCGGACCGGCTCGAGCTCGGCTCGACCTTCGGGATGCGGATGCACCTGCTCGCGCCGTACGCCATCCGCAACACCGTCGTCGAGCACGAGCCGGACCGCCGGATCGCGTGGCGGCACTGGGGCGGCCACCGGTGGCGCTACCAGCTCGAACCGGTCGAGGGCGGCACTCGGGTGACCGAGACCTTCGACTGGTCGACCGCCCGGCTGCCGCTGCTGCTGGACCACTCGCCGTTTCCGGCTCGCAACGCCACCGGCATCGCGGCAACTTTGCAGCGACTGAAGCGTCTGGTCGAAACGGGCAGCGCCGACGAGGCGGCAGCACCCGCGGTGTCGTAACGCGATCGTGGTGCGGCTCTCGGTACGCAACCCGCCGTACCCGCGTGCTGTGGGGGCACCACGATCGGCAGCGGTACGTCGCCCGGCGGCGGCGTCGTGATGATCGCACCGCCCGCGCCGCCCGCGCCGCACCGCCCGCCGTCGAGCGGTCAGAACGACGCCTCGCACTCCCGCCGGATGGACTCCGGATGGCCGATGCGGGCCGGTTCGGCCGACGGGCTGTCCGGGTCCCACACCATCCCGCACTTGGTGAACACGTACGGCCGGTCGGCAGCCGGCAGGTCGGCCAGCGCCCGGGCAACCACGTCCTCGGAGTACCTGAGGCCGCGGCAACCTGCCGGTCAACGGCTTACGACGCGGCCGGTCCCGCACCAGGCGCCGGCCGTGTCGGGGTACCCGGCCCCGCAGTACGCCGCCCCAGCGGCTCAGCGCCGGGCCGCTACCTCCTCCAGCAGCCCCAGCACCGCCCGGGCGACGGCTTCCGGGTGCTCCATCTGGGCCACGTGCCCGCAGTCTTCGATCACCAACAACCGGGCGTCCGGGAAGGCCGCGAACGCCCGGTTGGCGATGGCGACACTGACCAACCGGTCGTGGCGGCCCCACACCAGCAACGTCGGCGCGCTGACCCTGGCGGCCTGCTGCCACAGGGCGCGCGGTCCGGTCGCCAGGTAGCTGCGCACGAGTCCACGCAGCGACTCGGCGAAGGCAGTGTCGTTGTGCGCCACGCCGGTCCGGCGGCGGACCTCCTCGGCGGCCTGCTCGATTCGATCCGGGTGAATCCGGTCGGGGTCGTAGAAGCACAGCCGGAGCACGCCGAGGGCCCGCTCGCGGGCATCCAAAGCGTTCAGTCGGCGCTGCGCCACCCGACGTACGCCGGGCAGCAGGATCAGCGGCAGCCGCGGGTCGGAGATCCGACGGGGGTCGAGGTTCGGCAGGGCTGGCGAGACCAGCGTCAGCGTGCGGACCAAATCCGGGCGGGTGGCGGCCACTCGGGTGCATACCGCGCCGCCGAGGGAGTTGCCCAGCACGTGCACCGGCGCGCCACCGCGGGCGTCCAGCAGTCCGATCACGGCCCGCACGTGGCTGCCCAACCGATAGCTGCCGTCCGCGGGCGGCCCCGAGCGACCAAATCCGGGCAGGTCCAGCGCCCAGCAGTCCAGCCGGCGCGCCAACAGCGCCATCAGGTCGGTCCAGTTCGTCGACGCACCGCCCAGACCGTGGACGAACAGCGCCGGCTCCGCCCCAGCCGGCCCGGGGGCGTGCCGGACGAACAGATCCACTGCGCCGACGCGCTCGACCGTGCCTGGGAATGCCGGCAGCGGTGGCGCTGTCAGCGGGGGCAACTCGGGCAGTACGGCGCCGGAGAAGGTCACCCCAGTCGTGACCGCGTCGCCGAGCCAACCGCGCCCGACTCCAGGTGCGACGGGACGGACCGGGCCGGCCTCGGTCATGGCACCCGCTCCCAGCTTGCGCCCACGGGTACCTCCCGTCGCCCCATGGTTGTGATCACCGTCGAGCCGGCGGCACCGACGGCCGTTGCCGTCCCATTCTCCACCACCAGACCGGCGCACTCCGGCAGGGCCAGGATCTCGACGTCGATCGCGGCAGCGCGCAGGGCGTCCTGCCAGTCCGTCCGCGCACCGGTCCAGTGCGGCACCACCGCGGCCCGGGCTACGACACCCAGCCCCCGCTGCACCAGGGGCCAGGAGCCATGGCGCCGTTCCGGCACCACCGTCCAGGCGCACAGCAGCATGGCCCCGGCGCTGGACCCGACGACGCTGACGCCGGCATCGACCAGCGCCGGCAACAGCGCACCCACCGGCGTACCGGCCAGCGCCGCAGCCAGCCGGGCCGGCGACCCACCGGGCAGGACCACCAGGGATGCCGGCCGGAGCGCCGCCACGGCCCCGTCCGGATCCTCGCGGGCATCCGGGGCGACCGCACACTCCCGGGCCCCGAGCGACCGGAAGTGGCGCACGCCGTTGGCGCTCGCGGTCGCATAGTCCTGGCCCACGGCGCCGGCCAGGGCGGTGACCACCACCGGACCGCCGCCGGCCTTGACCAGCAGGGCGGCGTCCATCCGGCGACAGCCGGACGTGAACTCCCCTCCACCTTGCAGGCAGACCCAGCCGGCCGAACTTGTCTCAGTCCCCGGTGCGCTCACATTGGCCCCCGTCACAATGGCCCGTCACAATGGCCCCGTCACATCGGTCTGCGTCGCACCCGGTCGGTCGACTCGGGCAGAACGCGGCTCGCAACATCGCGGCGGGACACGCCGGGACTGCGCGGGGAGGCCCGGCGGTGGCCGGGCCGGTGAACCG
>Ga0208587_1000276_pt1 | contig 28280 bp, 27 predicted proteins | sample NGESurdeep092012_7_FD_184472 | JGI IMG/M metagenome (GOLD analysis project Ga0208587, IMG submission 184472) | Arctic peat soil microbial communities from Barrow, Alaska - NGEE Surface sample 210 deep-092012 (SPAdes) | ecosystem: Environmental > Terrestrial > Soil > Wetlands > Peat ...
CCCCGGGCGCGCGGCGCGCCGGCGCGCCTTCACGATGATCGAGATGGTGCTCGTGCTCTCGATCATCGGCACGATGACGGCGCTCAGCATGGTGGCCTTCACGCAGGTCGTTCGCCAGCTCCGCGTCGACCGCGCGGCGAAGACGCTCTCCTACGATGTGCAAATGGCGTTCTCGCTCGTCGGCCGCAACCGCAAGCCGGTGCAGGTCGTCTGGGATACGAGCAAGGTGCAGTTCGTGGTGACCGACCGGGGCAACGTGACGCTCTTCCGGACGCGCCCGATGGGGATCTCGTCGGAGTTCAAGCTGAGGCCATCGAACTTCACCGTGTCACGGTCGTCCGTGGAGATCTTTCCGCCCGGACTCGCCGCCGACACGCTCAACATCCGCATCGTCGATGGCAATACCGCGCGCACAGTCTCGATGTCGCGCGGTGGTCTCGTTCGGGTGATCAACAAGTGACTCCTCCCCCCACCCGCACCGCGACGCGCCGCGGCGGCTTCTCGTTCATCGAGATCATGATCGCGCTGACCCTGCTCGCGACGGTCATCGGCTCTCTCGGCATCCTCTCGGCGCAGATATCGTCGCGCGCGCGTCTCGCGCAGCTCCTCGCGCAGCGGAACTACATCCTCGTGCAGCAGATGAACCGCTACATCTCCCTTCCCTATGACTCGTTGCGGGCCTACGCGCTGAGCGGAAGCCACGACACAATCCCGACGGCGGTCTCCGGACTGCGCTTCCTCCGGCGGGACTCGGTCTACATCCCGACGGCGACCGGCTCCGACACCCTGCGGCTCGAGGCGAAGGTCATCATCGTCCCGCTCGACATGATGATGAAGGACACGATGTACAAGGATTCGATCATGCTGCGCCGGCGGAATCCGCGCCTCACCAGCCCGCTAAACAAATGACCGCGCTCCGCCGCATGCCGCGCCTCCGCCGCCGCGGATCCACCCTCATCGAGCTCCTGGTCGGCATGGTCATCCTCGGCATCATCGGCGGGGCGATGACGAAGCTGCTGCTCGTGCAGGGCCGCTTCTCCAGCTCCGCCGAGTCATACCGTGTGTCGCGCAGCGTGTCGCGCAACGCCTTCAACATCCTGATGACCGACCTGCGCATGGTGCAGGACACATTGGCCATCCAGGCGGCGTCGCCGGACGGCATCACGATCCGCGTCCCGTACGCCTACGGCGTGGTCTGCGGGACGACCAGCGGCATCACGACGGTGAGCCTCGTTCCAACCGATTCGGCCTTTTACGCCCTCGCGACGTATGGCGGCTACGCGTACCGCGATTCGGCCTCTGGCGTGTTCCAGTTCACTCCCAGGGGCTCGAGCGCGATCGGCGATGGCAACCCCAACACCTGCTCCGACACCGTGACCGGACCGGGGATCGACCTGGTGACGTACAACGGGCGGCCGGGACAGACAAAGACCATCTCGACGTCGCTCTCCGGGGCGCAGCCGGGCAATCCGATGTTTCTCTGGCAGCAGATCACCTATCGCTTCGGCGCGTCGACCGCGTATCCGGGGCTGCGGGGGCTGTACCGTCTCATCGACAACGGGACGGCGAGCCCAGTCACCGATGAGATCACCGCTCCCTTCGACACCTCGGCGCACTTCCGATTCTACGTGCTGAACAGCGAGACGTCGCAGGTGACCCCACCGGCGAACCTGAACACGATCAAGGGGTTCGATCTGCGGTTGAACGCCCGCAGCCCGACGATTCCGGAGGCGGGCTCGGCGCCCAAGCTCACGAAGATGACGACGGCCGTGTACTTCAAGGACAGGAGAGACCCATGACGTCAGATCAGCGCCTTCCGCGCCCAGAGGGAGACGATGTTCCTGCCGCGCGGGCGCGACGCGGCTTCGCGCTCCCCCTCGCTATTCTGTGCATCGCGGTGCTCACGATCACCCTCGCCGCATCATTCGCCTCCACCGGCACGGAGATCCTGACGAACAACGCGCAGCGCAGCGAGTCGCGCGCCTTCGCCATCGCGGAGAACGGCCTCCAGGAGTTCATCGCCATGCGTGGACAGCGCACGGTGAACTCGACCAGCTGGTGCACGTACTGCGGCTCGCCGCCCACGGTCAAGGTGGAATCCACCACCGTGACCTTCACCAACGGCTACGCCAAAGTGGTCGCCCAACGGGTAATGCGGAACGTCGGCATCACGCGCCCGGCGGTATACCTGCTGATCTCGCGCGGCGTCGATACGGTGACCCCGCTGAACGGCGCCTCCATCGGCACGCGCGCCGAGCGCGTCGTGGCGCAATACGCGTACTGGGACATGAAGGTCATCAACATCGTCTCCGGGTGGACGAGCCTGTCGGGACTCGCGGTGAAGGGCAGCGCCGGCACTATCTCCGGCGTGGACAAGTGCGGCAAGAATGGGACTCTCGCCGGCGTCGCCGTTCCGAGCGGCGCATATACCCAGACGGGGAACGGCGGGGTGGCGGTCGGGACGCCTCCGGTCACGGACCTCGGCACTGCCGCTCAGGCATCGGCAACGGTGAACATCGATTGGCCGAACATCATCAATGAGACTGCGATTACGCCGAACCTGTCCCTCGCGGGGGGTTCGACAATCCCATCGAGCACCTTCGCCGACACGACCTATTGGCCGGTCATTCATGTGAGGGGGGACGCCAACGTCCCAAGCGGCCGTGGGCTGCTCATCGTCGACGGCAACGCGACGTTCGGCGGCAGCGGCACATGGAGGGGGATCATCCTCGTCGGCGGCAACCTGACGTCAAATGGAGCCAACGAGGTGTATGGCGCGGTGATCACCGGATTGAACATCAAGCTCGGGCAGGCGGTTACGCAGGACGATGCCGGCAATGGAAACAAGTTCTACGAGTACGACTCCTGCTCGGTGGCCGCCGCGACAGCCGGCATCGGGCACTACCGGCTCTTTCCCAACGCGTGGATGGACAACTTCTCTACGTACTGATGGATTGATCGGTGGTAAGGAGGAGTGGGTGACTCGACTACACAGAGGGCTCCGGTGACCGTCACCGAAGCCCTCTTCGATTCAAGCACTACGGCATCACGGTTCCCCGAACGGATCGCCTGGCGGCGCTACCAGCGCCGGACTCGGCTTCGGAAGCTCGCGCCGGTCGATCCACCGCGCGAAGTCACCGACGATCGACGCCCAGTGCGCGCGGCTCATCGTGTCGCCGCTCGCCGCGCGACGCTGTGCCGCGGGGCGCAGCGTGGCGATCTCGAACTCGGCCACCGCGCGCACCTCGGGCGACGCCTCGGCGTCGGCGGCGAGCGCGAGCAGGCGGTCCGCCACCGCGCGCTGTGTCACGCGCCGTAGCGCCATCGTCTTCGGTGTCGCCCCGGCGTCGCGCGCGGTCCACGTCCGCGCCACGAGCGAGTCGATCGTCTCGCCAAGGGTGAGCATGTTCGGCCCGCGGCTCGCGAAGACGACGAGCCGAGCAGCACGCTCGCGCTGCAGAATGCCGTCCACGATCATCTGTGCGAGCGTCCGCGCCGCGGAGATCTCGTCGAAGGCGGGATCGGTGCGACCGCGAAAGAGCTCACCCACCGGACTGTTGCTGTTGTTCACCGGGCCGTCGTAGCCGCTCGGCCTGGGGCCGAGCAGAGCCAGCACCGTGTCTGGGATCGCAAGCTCGCCTGGCTGCAGCTCGGCGAGCAACGCCGTGAGCGCCTCGCGCTGATGCTGCCCATTGATCGGACGCGTGGCGATCTGACCATCTCCGCGTACGGCATTCTGATAGATCATTCCGCCGATCGTCTTCGTCACGCCGTTCAGCGCGAAGCGATGCCAGAAGTAGAGCGGTGCGAGGCGCTCCTGCAGCGTCGCAATGGGCTCTCCGACGCGAATGTTGCGCAGGCCGAACCGCGAGAGCGCGACACGACGTACCCCCACTTGGTGCTGGAGGAATTCCACCGGCGTCGCGGCGTCATCCCAGAGGTTCGTACGCGGATCGCTCGCGTTCTCCGGCCGCGCATCGCCGTCGCTCAGATAGAGGTAGCCCTTCTTCAGCCCTTCGACGACGATCGCCGTGAGCGAATCGCGCTCTGTCGCGGCGGGAAAGATTCCGTATGCCCACCGAATGGCCCATACGTCGTAGTCGCCGGGCCCGCGCCCGTACGCCTGGGACAGATCGATGTCGCCGCCCGACGTCAGACGTACGCGAGGCGCGGGATAGTCCATCACCGACGCGCGCTCGTACGTGCTCGCGATGTAGTTGTGCGCCATGCCGAGCGTGTGCCCGACTTCATGCGCACTCACCTGACGCACGCGCGCCAGCACGAACGCCGTGTCCGCCGCAGCCGCGTCCGCCCCCATCAACGCTGCATAGATGTTGTAATCCGTGCGAGCGCGGTGCGAATCAAGTCGCGCCATGCCCTTCAGGATTTCGCCAGTGCGCGGATCGCCGAGCGATCCGCCCACGGACCAACCGCGCTCGTTGCGATTCTCCCACTGCACCACGTTGTAGCGGGCGTCGATGGGATCTTCGCCTTCCGGCAGCAGCTCGGCGACGAATCCTCCGGTGAGACCGGCGCGATCGAACGCTTCGCTCCAGAAGCGCACGCCGTCGAGCGTGGCTTGGCGCATCGGCTCCGGAATGCCCGGATCGATCCAGTAGCGAATCGGATTCTTGATTGGCGACCGCGGATTGTTCGGATCCGCGCGCTCGAGACGATGCCGCGAGATCCACCGCTGCTCGAGCGCCTTTTGAATGGGCTGGCCGTAATCCTTGAACGTGATGCCGAAGAATCCGACGCGCGGATCGAGCTCGCGTGGACGAAAACCGGCGTCGGGAAGGGGCAGAATCGAGATGTGCTGCCGCAGCGTGAACGCGTGGCCGTCGGGAACGATGCGCCCGACGATTCCGCCGGGACGACCGCTGGTCGCGAAGGTGAGTGCGACGTCGATCTCGCTGTTCGTCGCATACGATCTGGTGTGTGCACGATCGATCGACGACTGATTGCGCGCTACGGAGTAAGAGCCCTGGTTGAGCCGAGTGAGCGTGCCCGCGACATCGTTCCAATCGCGATAGGCGACGTCGGTCATGTCGACGAGGACTCGGTTTCCCTCCTCCGCCACAACCGGCAGCGCCGCGATCGTGCTCGAGGGAAACGATTCCTCGACGCTTCGCTTGTGCGCCGGATTGTCGAGCGAGCTTCGGAACGAGGTGTTCTCGAACACCATCAGCACCCGGTCGCCGTCACGATCGAATCGCACGACCTGATCGGCGCCGCTCGCGCCGCGGTCGAGCCCGACCGGATTCGAACCGAATCCGCTGGCGAGGCTCACCCAGAAGAGGGCGCGAGTCGTCCCGCGCGGAAGCTCCGCGTAGAGCCGCCCCTGCTTCGAGTCGAGATAGAGCGGCACGAAACCGTCGCGGCGCTCGAAGCCTGCTGTCTTTGCGACGATCGACGTCTGCGAGGGTGCGGGCGCGTTGGCGCCGCTCGCTCCGGCCTGCGCGCGGGCAAGCGAGGGAATGAGAAGCACGAGCGCAATGCGCCGCGCGAGAACGGGTTTCAGCATATGGTGGGAAGTGGTGGGGTCGTGCTGCTACTTATCCAGGGTGCCGCGGAGAATGCCATTACGTATACGAATCGCTTTGGCGGATGCCGCCGGATCCTCAGCGATGCGTGGAGCGACTGTGGCGTACGCGAGCGAACCGCGCAGTGTGATCGTCTGAGCCCCGCGCTTCACGACGATCGGCAGCGGTGAGCCACTCGGCCGGCCGGCGTAGCGCAGCCGGAACTTCGCGCCGAAGTCCGCATCACTGACGGGAATCTCGCCGACGCTCACCATCTCGTCTCCCACCTTCACTCCAGCGCGAGCGGCGGTGGCTCCCGCATCGACGTCCACGACGCGAACGGCGCCAGAGGGATCGGCGCCGGTGGTGACGCCAATGCGCGGCGTGCTGTCAGGCACGAGCCGCATTCCCGCCGTCTTCAGCATGGACTGCCAGGGATAGGGATCGCGACCGTCGATGTACTTCCGCTCGAACTCATCCATCGGCTGTCCGCCGGCTGCGTGGCTCACCGCGCCCCAGAAATCGTCGTGCGTGAAGCCGCGGCTCTTCTTGTAGGTGGTCTCGTACAGCTCGCGCATGACCGTATCGAGCGAGCGCCTGTTCTCGCTCGCGTCGCGAATGACGATGTCGAGCATCAGGCCGGCGAGCGAGCCCTTCGGATAATAGCTGTACTCGGTGCCGTCTCTCGGATGAATCCAGGTGTTGAGCGACGCGTCCTCGAGCGCGAAGGGAATCGTCGTCGCGATCTCGCCGATCTTTGCCGCGGTGAGTGCGAAGAACCCCGCTTCATCGACGACACCGCCGCGCATCTCCGCGAGATCGGCGTAATAGTCGGTGATCCCCTCGCTCATCCAGAGCCAGGTCGTGGGTTGCGGACGGTCGTAGCGATACGGCACGAGGTCCGCCGGCCGCAGTCGCTTTACGTTCCACGAGTGAAAGATCTCGTGCGCGTAGAGCGACGGGAGGAACTCGCTGCCGAGCCCCTGCGTGGTTACGATGTCCACGTGCGAGCTGGCGTGCTCCAACCCGGAGAAGCCCTGATAGGATGAATCGGCGATCTGCATCACCGTGTACGAATCCCACGGTGCTTCGCCGAACACGTTTACCTCCACGGGAATCACTCGCTTGAGCTGCTCCCATGCGGTGGCGCGTGCTTCCTTCGCCACGCTTCCGGCCGGATACGTCGCGTAGCGTACCGTCTTTCCGGCAATCGACGCGCTGTCCAGATCGAAGCGCCCGACGAACACGGGATTATCCACGAGGTCGTGGTAGTTCGACGCCTTGTACGTGCGCGCTGCTCCGGACGAAGTCAGCCCGGTAGCAACCAGGAACCCCGCGTCAGTCCTGATCACCACCGTAGACGCAAACTCCGTCGAGCGGCCTTCAGGATACATGAAGAGATTCGTGCCATTGAACAGCGCGAAATCCGGCCGGGTCCACGACATCGCGTTGTCCAGCGTATCCGCCGCGTACTCGAAGCTGACCGACACTCGGCCGGCGCGAGCCGGACGTATGCGCCAGGTGTCGTAATCGAGCTTGTCCCAGCGTAGCGCGGCACCGTCCTGCGTGGCGCGGAAGCCGCTCACCCATTTGGCGAAGTTGGTGATCTCGTACGCACCAGGCGTCCACGCCGGCAGCGAGAGCAGCACCACACCCCCGTCGACGACGTCGAATGATGTCGTGACCGACAGCCGTCTCGCCGCAAGGGCGGCCTTGTCGGCGGTGACCTCGTAGCGCATGGCGGTGACGGGCGCCGAGATCGCGCCCTCCGCCGCCGTGGCCCGCTGAGCGCCGAGTGTGGGAGCGGCGAGAGCGAGAACAATCGCTGTCGTCCTGCCTGCCCTCGAGCGAAGCGAAGGGCCCAGGACGACAAGAAGGCGCGTGTTGGCTGACATGTCAGGCGGCGGTGTGTGAATCCCGAGGTGAGTGGCTTCTCCTGTCCGGATCGCGCGACGCGACCCGCCCATCACTCATGATTTACGACCAGGAGCCGTAATGCGAAAGCACAGCATCCAATTCGCCAGTGAGCGGTCTTTCCTCACGCCTCAATGCTCACGTCTTGCGACTGCGGCCTTCGACCTTCCCGTTCTCTACCTGCCCTCGCGCCATGTATCACAATCGTCTACGGAACATTGCTGGCGCTTCGCCCGTGCCAGCCACCATATTCGCCTCTCCTCACACATAACCCAGCATGACGACACCGAATGCATCGCCGAGCGCGAGCCCGGAGACGACCTTCTCCCCGTACATCTCACCATCCGAATCGCCAAAGGAATTCAGCATTGGCGCGATCGTGCTCGGCGTCCTGCTCGGCCTCGTCTTCGCGGCCTCGAGCATCTACCTGGCGCTGAAGGTCAGTCTCACCGTGAGCGCATCGATTCCGATCGCAGTGCTCTCCATCACGATCTTCCGCTACATCTCGCGCGCGATGCGCTCCGAGCCGGCGACGATTCTGCAGAACAACATGGTGCAGACGACCGGCTCCGCCGGCGAATCGATCGCGGCTGGCATCGCCTTCACCCTGCCGGCGCTGCTGCTCCTCGGCTACGAGCTCCCGTGGATCAAGGTCATTGCGATCGGTGTCGTCGGCGGCGTGCTCGGTGTGCTCTTCCTCGTTCCGTTGCGGAAAAGCCTCATCGTCAAGGAGCACGCCAACCTCAAGTATCCGGAGGGCACGGCCTGCGCGCAGGTGCTCATCGTCGGCGAGCGCGGCGGTGAACAGGCGAAGACCGTCTTCTTGGGCTTCGGGCTCGGCGCCGCATACAAGTTTCTCAATGGCGGACTACACACCTTCCTCGAGATCCCCAAGCACGCCTTCACGAAGGTCATGGCGAACGGGCAGGTACAGCTCTTCGGTGAAATTCAATCGGAGATCAGTCCCGAGCTCACCGGCGTCGGCTACATCATCGGTCCGCGAATCGCGGGCTATCTCTTCGCAGGCGGTCTGCTCTCCTTCTTCTGTCTCATTCCGGCGATCAAGCTGTTCGGCGCGGGACTCACCGAGCCGATCTTTCCGGCCACAGGGTTGATCAGGGACATGAACGCGATGGACGTGCGCGGGAAGTACGTCTACTACATCGGTGCCGGCGCCGTCACGGCGGCGGGGCTCATCAGTCTCGCGCGAACGCTGCCCACCATCTGGAGCTCACTCGTGGCCGGGCTTGGCGACTTCCGTGGTGTGAAAACCGGCGAAAGCGTGCCCCGTACCGAGCGCGATCTCCCGATGGGCGTCGTCATCATCGGGACGTTGCTGTGCCTCGTGGCGATGGTCGTGCTGCCGCAGATCGGCATCAACGTGTTCGGCGGAATTCTCGCGCTCTTCTTCGCCTTCCTCTTCGTCACCGTGTCGAGCCGCATCACGGGACAGATCGGCAGCTCGGCGAATCCGGTATCTGGCATGACCGTGGCGACGCTGTTGCTCACGTCGCTCATGTTCCTTGCGGTGGGCTGGGTCGGCATCGAGCATCGCGTGCTCGCGCTGTCGATCGGCGGCGTGGTCTGCGTCGCCGCATCGACGGCCGGCGCAACGTCGCAGGATCTGAAGACCGGATTTCTCGTCGGCGCCACACCGCGCTATCAGCAGATCGGTCTCCTCATCGGCGTGACGGCGAGCGCGCTGCTCGTCGGCGGGATCATCCAGTTTCTGAACGACGCCAAAACGACGATCGTCGCGAAGGACTACCCTGGCGTGCACGTGTCGGTGATCGAGCAGGGCAATCGCTATGCGCTCTCGAATGGCCGCATGGTCGCTGCGGGCGAGGCGCCGGGCACACCGAGCTATCGCATCGGCCGGTTGTACGAGCAGACGGGCAACACCATCGCCGGCAAGTATCTCGTTGACGATGCGGGCGCCATCAAGTACGTCGTCGACCCGGGTGTCGGCGGCCACGAGCGGGTGAACTACGACGGCCGAGAGATCGAAAAGCTCGACTCGCCCAAGGCGCAAATCATGGCGCTCGTCGTGGACGGCATCCTGACCCAGAAGCTGCCGTGGGGCCTCATCCTCGTCGGAGCCTTCCTCGCCATCGCGATCGAAGTCCTTGGCATTCCATCACTTCCCGTTGCGGTCGGAGTGTATCTCCCCATTTCGACGTCGGCGGCGATGTTCCTGGGCGGCGTGATCCGGTGGCTGGTTGACCGGCGTATGTCTCCCAAGGAGCGAACCGGGGCTGACGCCGACTCTGGTCCCGGGGTCCTCTTCTCGTCGGGGCTGATCGCGGGCGGGGCCATCATGGGAGTAGTCCTGGCTGGCCTTGCCGCGCGTCATCTCGACGAGAAGTTCGACCTCGGCAAGACGTTGGGTGCGATGGCGACGAGCAACATCACGTCGATCATCGCCTACGTCGTGCTGCTTGCCGTTCCACTCTACATGGTGGGGCGTCGCATGCGTTCGACCGAAGGCTAACGCTTACCTGCCGGCGCCACCGATTCGCCGGAAAGGGAGGAACCGATGGCCAAGCTCTCGATGCTGCGTGCAGATCACTGGGCGTTGGCGGGGATGATGCTCGCAGTCGTGGCCCCGCTCATGGCCCAGGCACCGTCGGCAACGCTCGTCGGCGTGGTGCGCGATTCCGCTGGACATCCGGTGCCCGGGGCGGAGGTCTGGCTCCGTGGCTCCGACCTCTACACGCACACCGCTGAAAATGGAGGATTTCGTCTGCCTGGCGCTCCTCCGGGCGCGGTGAAGGTGAGCGTGCGCCGCATGGGTTTCGAGCCCACCACGATCGATCTGCAACTGCGCTCCGGCCAGATTGATTCACTTGTCGTCTCGCTCACCATGATGGCCACGTCGCTCGCCGGCGTGACGGTGGAAGAGGAGCGCATGACGCGGTCGAAGCGCCTGCTGGCGGGATTCTGGGACCGTCGCTCGCGCGGCTTCGGGCACTATTACACCCGCGAGGAGATCGAGGCGAAGAATCCGCTCGACTTCACCGACATCGTGCGCATGACGCCGGGCGTGAGCGTCGTCACCGTCGGTGGACGCAAGTCGATCCGGTTCTCGCGGAGCGTTGGCGTTCGTGGCGACTGCCCTCCGCAGTACTGGGTAGACGGAATGCGCCTCGAGAACGCGACCCCCGACGAATTTCCTCCGCAGGATGTCGAGGCGCTGGAGCTGTACGCCGGAATCTCGACGATCCCGCCTCAGTTCGCGCCGAGGTCGTTCACCATTGGGGTGAAGACGTGCGGGGCGATCGTGATCTGGACGCGACTGCCGGGATCATAGTTTGCAGCTCTGAGTGGGAGAGTTCTCCAGCAGTTGTTAGTTGAAGTTGTCGAGTTGTGAACTTGTCGCAGCTCCTCCGGGTGTAACGTCATCTCGACACGGCACACGTTCGATACGAAACGGCGTAACTGAAGACACCCTCAGTTACGCCGTTCGTTTCCCAATGGCCCCGTCAGATAGGGACTTTGCGCCACGCGAGACTGCGACCATCTCATCACTGCGTCAACTTCAACTATCACCTGCAGGAAAACTCCCCCACTCCGCACTAGCTTTCACTTCGACCCTCCCCACAGGCCAATGCTCCGCTCCGCGTTTGTAGCAACCCTCATCTCCCTACCTCGCGGCAACCCTCTCTACCAATATGACTGAGACGCCGATCTTCCCGGAGTTTAGTGTACGAGGGTGATCGAGCCTCCCGTCTCCCACTACGCGCGTCGGCTCGATTAGAGGGGACCCGATCGCCGTTACGCCGTGAACCAGATCCGTGCCGACACGATCAACAGAAACACGGCGAACGCGCGCTTCAACGTCGTCGGGTTGAACGACAGCCCGAAGCGCGCGCCGAAGTACGTGCCGGCGAACATCCCGAGCGCGATGAGAAGGCCGGCCCTGACGTCAACGTGGCCGCTCTTGTAGAACTGCCACACACCGAGTGTGCCCACTGGTAGCAGGAGCGCGGTGAGCGACGTGCCGGTGGCCGTCGTCGGTTCCATCCTGGCGAACAGGAGCAACGCGGGCACGATGATGATTCCACCGCCGATGCCGAAGAGGCCCGCCAGCAGCCCCGCCGCGAGCCCGACCGCGAGAAAAAAGAGTTGCACCGTGAGAGAGGCTGGAGTGGGCGTGCATTTACCCGAAAGGCGGAGCCGCTGCCGCCCGGAAAGCTAAAGGCGGACAGCGCCAAGCGCCCCGCACTGGCCGGCACGCGTGGCGCACTCGGCTGCGCTCATTTGCGCCGGTCGGCGGGATTTTGCTCTTCCTTCATGGAAGGGCGAGGGCTAGAATTCGACCCTACCCCAGCCCGCATCCCCGATGATCAGCCCGTCCTCGCTCAGCTTCCTGAAGCGTCTCCTCGACGCGCCTGCCCCATCGGGCTTCGAGACTGCTGCCGCGCGTGCCTGGCGCACCGAAGCCGAGACCTTCGCGACCAAGGTTTCCGCGGACGTCGCGGGGAACAGCATGGCGGAGGTGAATCCCGGCGGATTCCCGACCATCATGCTCGACGGGCACATCGACGAGATTGGCGTCATCGTGCAGTACATCGACGACGACGGCTACATCTACATCGCTGCGATCGGCGGCTGGGATCCGCAGGTGCTCGTCGGCCAGCGCATTCGGTTTCTCGGCAACGACGGCGACGTCATGGGCGTGGTCGGCAAGAAGCCGATTCACCTCATGAAGACGGAGGACCGCGAGCACGCGAGCAAGTTCTCGGATCTCTGGGTAGACATCGGCGCGACGAAGAAAGCCGAGGCCGAAGAGCGTTTGAGCATCGGCGACCCTGGCGTGCTCGACTCGCGCACTCTGGATTTTCCGAACGACCGCATCGTCTCTCGCTCCATCGACGATCGTATCGGGGCATTCATCGTCCTCGAGGCGCTGCGCCGCTATGCGGAGAAACCCGGAGCGGCACGAGTGGTCGCCGCGGCGACGACACAGGAGGAGATCGCCTGGCACGGTGGTGGCGCGCTGGTGTGCGCGCACTGCATCAACCCGCAGGTCGCGCTCGTCGTGGACGTCACCTTCGCCACCGATCATCCGAACATCGAGAAGAAGGAGATCGGCGAGCACAAGATGGGCGGCGGCCCGATCATCAGCCGGGGCGCGCTCATCTCTCCGGTCGTGCACCGGATCCTGCGCGAAACCGCGAAGGCGCACGACATCGCGCACGCGGTGCATGCCGTCGGCCGCGACACGTCCACCAATGCCGACGCGATTCACATCGCGCGTGAGGGCGTGGCCACCGGGCTCGTGTCGATCCCGAATCGCTACATGCATTCGCCAAACGAGATGGTATCGCTCGTCGACGTGGACAATGCCGCGACACTGATCGCCGAGTTCTGTCGCTCGATCACGCGCGAGACGGATTTCACGGCTCGCTGAAGCGCGCTCGGTACCTGCATCGGCAGCGGACGCCTGCGCAATCGCCGATCAATGGCGCAACTCCCCCCACACAGGACAGAAAGCACGAGTAGGATTCGTCATCCTCTTCAACGCTCGCTGATGAATCGCTCTGTGACCGCTCCTTCCCGCCCGATCCGTCTCGCTCTCGTCGCCATCCTTCTTGTCCCGGGCTGCCGGACCGCGGAAAGCGGCTCGGCTCCGGTTCCTGTCGCCGACGCGAATCGCCTGTATCGCGACATCGCCTATCTGGCAGACAACCGGCTGGAGGGCCGCGCCGCGGGCACCGCGGGCAACGACAGTGCCGCGGCCTACATCGCGCATCGCCATGCCTCGCTCGGGCTGCGCGCGCTCGCCATCGACACGGCGCGGTCGGAGTGCCGGGTCGCCCCTCCTCCTTCGAGCTGTCGCACCTTCCTGCAACGCTTCCTGGCGCGCGGCACCGAGGTGGCGCACGCGGGATATCCCGAAGGGGTGCGGACGCAGAACGTCGTTGCGATGGTGCCCGGGAGCGATCCGGCGCTGCGCGGCGAGTACGTGGTGATCGGGGCGCACTTCGACCATCTCGGACGGTCCACCGCGGGCGCGCTCGATCCCGAGGCGAAGGACGCCATTCGCAATGGCGCCGACGACAATGCATCCGGAACCGCAGCCGTGATGGAGCTCGCGCGGATGTTCGCCGCGCACCCGGCACGCCGTTCGATCATCGTCGCCAGCTTCAGCGGCGAGGAGCTCGGACTACTCGGCTCGCAGTGGTTCGTCGAGCATGCGCCGGTCGCTCTCGACAGCATCGCGGCGATGGTGAACTTCGACATGGTGGGCCGGCTGCGGAACGACAAGTTGATCGTCTACGGAGTCTCCACCGCGACGGAACTGTCGTCTATCATAGCAAGCGCGAACGTCGCGCCCACGCTCGCGATCAGCGCCGTTGGCGATGGCTTCGGCCCGAGCGATCACAGTTCGTTCTACGCGAAGGGGATTCCGGTGCTGCACTTCTTCACCGATCTCCACGACGATTACCACAGGGCGACGGACAACATCGAGAAGATCAATGCACCCGGCGAGGCTCGCGTGGTGGCCATGGCCGAGCGAGTAGTGCGTGCGATTGCCGATCGTCCGGCGCGGCTGACAGCAGTGCGTGTCGCCGCGCCGCCGCCGAGCGCGGGTGGACAAGGCTCGAACACCTATCTCGGCTCCATTCCCGACATGAGCGCGGGCGACGTTCCCGGTCTCAAGCTCAGTGGCGTGCGCGCGGGAAGCCCCGCCGATCTCGCGGGGCTGCTCGCTGGCGACGTGATCGTGGAATTCGGCGGCGCCGCAGTGACCGATCTCAACACGTACTCCACGGCGCTGTACGCGCACAAGCCGGGTGACAAGGTGGAGATCGTCTACCTGCGCGCTGGCCAGCGCCGCACGACGACGGTCACGCTGGGCAAGCGGGGGGAGTGAGGCACTCGGCCGCTGCCTGATGCCGCTCACCGTCTGGTCGTCGGCCCACTATACCTTTCCCCTTCCGGAGGGTCATCGCTTTCCCGTCGCGAAGTATGCGTTGCTTCGCGATCGGGTCATCGCGGAGAGCATCGTCGCGCCGGAGCGGGTGCTCGACCCCGGCGGCGCAACGGATGACGACCTGAGATTGGTGCACACTCCGGAGTATGTGGAGCGGTTCAACAGCGGCAGACTCGATCCGGCGGAGGGGCGGCGCATCGGGTTTCCCTGGTCGCCGGAGCTCGTGGAGCGGTCGCGACGCTCGGTGGGTGGCACGGTCGCGGCGGCGCGCCACGCGCTGGAGCATGGCGTCGCCATGAATCTCGCCGGCGGAACGCATCACGCCTTCGCCGATCATGGCGAGGGATTCTGCGTCTACAACGACGTCACCATTGCCATTCGCATGCTGCAACGCGAAGGACGCATCGCGCGTGCTGCGGTGATCGACCTCGATGTGCATCAGGGCAACGGGACACATGCGATCCTTGCCGGCGAGAGCTCCGTGTTCACCTTCAGCATGCACGGCGGAAGGAACTATCCCTTTCACAAGGTGCCGGGCACGCTCGACATCGAGCTCGCCGATCGAACCGGCGACGATGAGTATCTCGCCCGGCTCGCGGACGTGCTACCGGGCATCCTCGCCGAAGCGGCGCCGGACCTCGTGCTCTACATCGCCGGCGCCGATCCACACGAGGGCGATTTGCTCGGCCGGTTGGCGATGAGTTTTGAAGGACTCGCGCGACGCGATTCGTACGTGCTGTCACAGTGCCGGGAGGTCGGGATCCCGGTGGCGATCACGATTGGAGGCGGATACGGACGGCGGATCGAGGATACAGTGGCGGTGCACGTGGGGACGGTGCGCATCGCGGAATCGTTCGCGTAGGGCGTTCGGAACTGCGTTGATCGGGAGGATCGCGGATCTTGGTGATCTCGCGGATCAACGCGAATCTTTCCCTTCGCGGCGACCTTCGTGCGCGGATCGCAAATCTCTCGGCGACATATCAACAATCTTTGTTGTGGTCTTGCTCCGACGCACCATAATTGTCGGGAGGACCTTTTTCGATTCGCGTTGATCCGTTGGATCCGCGTTGATTCGTGTTGAATCCGGTCAACGCTTTTTTTCAAACGCTGTTGCACCTCCAGGATCCGCCGTTCGAGATATCGCTTCTGGTCCGCCACACGGAAGTATGGAATCGCCCTTCCCTCCCGGATCGCGGCGGGTATCCTGAGTCGATGCTCCCAACTCCCCCACCACGCCGCGACGGCTTCACGAGCTCGACTCCCGTTCCTCTCTACTGGGCGGAGTACGGCGACGCTGAGGCGCCACCGATTCTGCTGCTCCATGGAGGCCCTGGCGCCAGCCACGACTATCTGCTCCCCCAGATGCTCGAGCTCGCACGTGAGCATCGCGTGGTGTGCTACGACCAGCGCGGCGGCGGGCGCTCACGCTACGACGACGACCGCGCTCCGATCACCTGGCAGGATCAGGTCGCCGACGTCGCTCGCGTCGCCACCGAGTTGGGCGTGGCTCCGCTCGACATCGTCGGCTACTCGTGGGGGGCGTTGCTCGCCCTTCTCTACGCTGTCGAGGCGCAGGCCGGCCGAGTAGCGCCGTCGCCCTCTCGCCTCGCGCTGCTCGATCCCGCGCCGGTCACGCGGTCGTACCGCAAGGCATTCGAGCAGGAGTTCGCGCGCCGACAGTCGAGCCCGGACATCGCGGCGCTCCGTGAGGAGCTCGCCAGGTCCGGCCTCAAGGAGCGCGATCCCGAAGCGCACAAGCAGCGGATGTTCGAGCTGAGCGTCGCCGGCTACTTCGCCGATCCTCGGCGCGCACACGACCTCACGCCATTTCGCGTCACCGGACGCGTGCAGCAGTCCATCTGGAGCTCGCTCGGTGACTTCGACCTCGTGCCGGCACTCCGTGACCTCCACCTGCCAGCGTTCGTCGTGCATGGGCGACAGGATCCCATTCCGCTCGCCTCTTCCAAGGGTGTGGCGCAGGCCCTCGGCGCGGAGCTTTTGGTGCTGGAAGACTGCGGGCACGTGCCGTATGTTGAGCAACCCGCACAGCTCTTCCCTCCCCTCCTCGCGTATCTGAGCGAGCCCGCACCACCACTCCCAGTCGTCAAGTAAGGCGCCGTGGCCGACGAGACCGTACAACCGCAGATCGCAACGCTCGATTACGACGGCAGACGCTTCAATGTGAGCTGTCGCGTCGTCTTCGACGGCATCGAGTACGTCGGCCGGCTCTGGTTCGCCGATGAAACGTGGGATGACGTCGGCCTGCCCGACCGCGGAGCACTCCCCGGCCGAACGCGCGAGGAGGCGCTCGCGCTCGCTCGCCGGCTCACGCAGCAGGATATTCTGCTGCGGTATCGGCGGGCCCTGGCGGAAAAGCGCCGGTTTGTCGGACTCCGTCATGCCACCGATGAGATCCTCGGCAAGATCCGCTATCTCAATCAGGTCGCGATCAGCATGCGCGCCGGCCTTCTCGACTCGGAAGGCGCCGCGGCCGAGATCGATCTGACCGAGCGGCAGCTTCACGAGATCGTTGAGAAGCTCAGGGCGTTCGCGGGGATAGAGGCTTGACTCGGCCCGCTCGCTACGCTCGCTCTTCGGCCCACGTCGGCGGCGTTGCCGCCTCGCTCTTCGGTCCCCTTTGCTGCCTTCGGCAGGTCGCTCTTCTGCGCGGCCGCTGCGCGGCCTATTCCTCAACTGCAAACTGCAGTTGAAGTTACAGTAGCCGAATAGCAAGCCGCGTCGCGGCGAAGCGGGCCGAAAAGCGCAAGGGCATCGAGGCCGACATTCTCGCCGATGGTGCGCTCGACTACGACGCAGACCTGCTCGGCCGCTTCGATTTCGTCGTCGGGTCGGTACATTCCCGGTTCGCCATGGACAAGACCACGATGACCGAGCGCGTCCTCCGCGCGCTGGACGATCCGCATCGCACCGTACTCGGCCACCCAACCGGTCGGCTGCTTCTGTCGCGTGATCCGTACCCGATCGACATGGACGCCGTGCTCGAGAAAGCGGGGTCACTCGGTGTCGCCGTGGAGCTGAATGCCGATCCCAAACGTCTCGATCTCGATTGGCGTCTCATTCCGAACGCGAAGGCGATCGGCGTCACGATCGAGATCGGCCCCGATGCGCACTCGACGAACGGGTTGGACAATATCGCAATCGGTGTCGGCATCGCGCGAAAGGCCGGCGTCGAGGCGGGCGATGTGCTGAACGCTCGCAGCGCTGATGAAGTGCTCGCGTTCGCGCGGGCGCGTCGTGAAGGACGACGCTGATGGCCGCGCGCAAGAAGGCCGTGAAGCGCCCGCGACCCCGCGGTGCCGCACTCCGTGCGCATGCAGGTGTGCTCCTCGACCGCCTTCTCGCGCAATATCCCGACGCTCACTGCGCGCTCGACTTCTCGAACGCATTTGAGCTGCTCTGCGCGACGATTCTCAGCGCGCAGTGCACCGACAAGCGGGTGAACATGGTCACTCCCGCTCTCTTCGTGCGGTATCCGAACGCGGTGGCGCTCGCCGCCGCGCATCAATCCGAGGTCGAGGAGATCATCAGGACCACGGGCTTCTTTCGCAACAAGGCCAGGAGCCTGATCGGCATGGCCACGGGCCTCATGGAGAGGCATGGCAGCGAGGTTCCGGCCGACATGGACGCACTTGTGCAGCTCCCCGGGGTAGGACGCAAGACGGCGAATGTGATTCTCGGCAATGCCTTCGGACGCAACGACGGCATCGTCGTCGATACGCACGTGACTCGTCTCAGCAACCGGCTCGCCCTCACCACCGGAACGGACGCGGTGAAGATCGAGCAGGCACTGATTCCCTTGTTTCCTCAGGCATACTGGACGATGCTCTCTCATCTGCTCATCGAACACGGCCGTAAGGTGTGCGACGCGCGAACGCCGCGCTGTTCGGATTGCGTTCTCGCCGACATCTGCCCTTCCGCGCTCGTCTGAGCGCCACTCCGTTACTCACGAATGAACCGACGCTCCTTCACACACTTCGCTCCGGTCGCCGCCCTCGCGCTCGTCGCCGCGTGCGCACACAATCCCGATCCCGAGCCGGAGATGGTGCCCGAGACGCCGGTGCGCGTTGCGCCGCCACTCGGCGCCGTGAAGGCGGGCGACTGTCCTGAAGCGCTGCGGCGCGCGTTGGCGAAGCCCGACCTCGAGGTGGATCGGTTGCCGACTCCGCGCGCGAACGTATCCTCCGCGGTTTCGGGCAAGACGATGCCGGCCGCTGTCCGCCGCGCGAAGTACAACGAAGTGCGCATTACGGTGCGCATCGACACGCTCGGCAAGGCGGACATGAGCACCTTCAAGGTCGTGAAGACGACGCACCCGTGGCTCGCGTCCAGCTTCAAGACCGCCGTCGCGAAGTGGACCTTCGACCCCGCGCAGCTCGCCGGATGCAAGGTACCGCGCCTGTGGTTTGGCGCGATCACGTCGGGGAAACCGCCTGCGAGCTGAGGCGCGTCGGCTGTTCGGCTAACGACAACGTCGGTCGCCCAGCCTTGTGGTGCAGGCCGGAGGACGAAACCGTCGCGACGTTCGACGCCGAGCTGCTCCACGCGATTACCGCACTCGCGACCTGCTCCCGGCGGCCCGGACAGTCCTGGGCTCCCCGACCCTCCGCAGGCGAGCAGGAATGCGGCGGCGCAGGTGCGCAGCAACGCGCGACGGATCAGTGCGCGCTTGGCCATGGCAAGACGCTGACGTAAGACTATCTTTCGCAAATTAACCCAGTACGGAGACGCCGTTGAAGACAGCAACTTTCGAGACCAATCGCGGGACCATCACCGCGGAGCTTTACGACACCGACGCACCGAAGACGGTTGAGAACTTCGAGAAGCTCGCCAACAGCGGTTTCTATGACGGCGTGAAGTTCCACCGCGTCATCCCCGACTTCGTCGTCCAGGGCGGCGATCCGCTCTCGCGCGATCTGCCCGAAGGCGATCCGCGCGTTGGCACCGGCGGTCCCGGCTGGAAGATCAAGTGCGAGACGGCGGGCAACCCTCGCAAGCACGAGGTCGGCTCGCTCTCCATGGCGCATTCCGGCAAGGATACCGGTGGCAGCCAGTTTTTCATGGTGCTCTCCGAGGTCAACACGCGTCATCTGAACGGCGTGCACACCGTGTTCGGCAAGATCACCGGTGGACTGGAGTTCATGAAGCAGATCAAGAAGAACGATGTGATGACGAAGGTTCGCGTCGCATGAGCGCGCCCCAGCAGACCGACAAGTCGGCGGGCTTCACCGGGCTCACCCTCGGCGCGATCGCGATCTTCGTGATTCTGTTCGCGATCGTTCGGCTGACGAATGCGCATTACGCTGGAGAGGCGAAGGAGCCGGCGGCAGTGGAGGCTCCGAAGTAGCGCTCTCTTTTCCGTTGTTGTTGGGCAAACAAGTATTCCGTACGTTGTATTGACGTAGTATCAGGAATTGCCGACTGCCCACTGGGATCTGTAGACCCGCTGTGCGACACGAAAAACGCCATTCAACTGATGAACGGCGTTTTCTCGTTTTGTGCCGATGCGTCCTGCGCTGAAGCGGTGGGCCGACAGCTCCCAGCGGCGTTCCCCAAATCGTGGTACCGCGTAATACGACGTACATGAGGTACTTGAGTGCACGCCGTTCCCCAAAAGGTAGAGCCCGCCAGGAATCAACCTCGATTGACAGAGCCGCAGGAAGCTCTGGCCATGCCAAACAGTTCGGCCCGTTCAGGGTATTCTTTAGGGTTGGTCTGCGTCTCGGCATTCTCCAATGCTGCGCGCAGGGCCGCTCGTCCCGCAATTCCCCTCGACGACTTCAACCCATCGCATGCTACCTGCCCGCATCGACGCCCTCGCCCTCGTCCACGAGTTCACCGCCAGCGACTCCCTCCGTAAGCACATGCTGGCCGTCGAGGCCGCAATGCGCGCGTACGCCGAAAAAAATGCTGAGGACGTCGAGCGCTGGGGCCTCGCCGGTCTGATCCACGACTTCGACTACGAGCGCTATCCCAACAACGCGCACTCGCCCACCGAGGAGCATCCGGTGGAGGGCGTGCGCATTCTGCGCGGGCTCGGCTGGCCGGAGGACATTCTCGACGCAATTCTGGGCCATGCGCAGTACTCCGGGGTGCCACGAGTGTCCCCGATGTCCAGGACACTCTTCGCCGTCGACGAGCTCACGGGTCTGATCACCGCCACGGCGCTCGTGCGGCCATCACGGAGCGTTCACGAGGTCGAGGCAAAGTCGGTACGAAAGAAGATGAAGGACAAGGCGTTCGCACGCGGCGTGAGCCGCGAGGACGTGATCCAGGGGGCCGAGGCACTCGGCGTCGACCTCGACGAGCACATCGCCGTCGTGATCGGAGCGATGCAGCGCTCGGCCAGCGCCCTGGGCCTTGAAGGCGTAGCGACCGCGACATGACCGTGAGTCCAACGCTCCACCCCGGACGTCCGTAGAAGGGATGACGTCACCTCACTGCTGGAAGGATGATCGCCACCAACGCGCCATTCCCGCCGTACACCATGCCTTCGCCGGCTGAAGGCCTGACGACGGAGCGCGCGATCGTGATCGCGGCGCAACGTGGATCAGACGACGCGTTCTCGGCGCTCGTTCGCATCCATCAGCGGAGGGCGTACGCCATCGTCCGCGCCATCGTGCTCTCGCACGAGGATGCGGAAGATGCGGTGCAGGAAGGATTTCTTCACGCGCACCGCGCGCTCGACCGGTTTCGTCCCGACCAGCCATTCGGGGCGTGGCTGTACCGGATCATGGCGAATGCCGCGCTCGACCTCGTTCGTCGCCGGAAGGTTCGGGTGGCGGAAGAGTTGCCGGAGACGATTCCGATGCCGTTCCGCGATCCTGCGGAGTCGGGAGAGCTTCGTCAACGGTTGCAGCAGGCGCTCACGCATCTGACCAACCGCCAGCGCGCGGTGATCGTGATGCATGACGTGGAAGGCTTCACCCATGGGGAGATCGGGCGCACGCTCGGCATCCCTGAAGGAACCGCTCGATCAGATCTTCATCACGCTCGCGCTGCCTTGCGCAAGCTTCTGCAGAATCTTCGGAGTACATCATGACGGATGACCGCTGGATTTCCGGCGATGCCGAGCTGACGAACGCCCTCCGCGCGCTCTACGCTGCTCCCGTCGAGGAGCGCTACTGGGACTCGCTCGAGTCGCGCATTCTCGCACACGTCGCGCAGGGCGAGGAAACCAGATCGTGGTGGTCCGAGCTCGCCGAGATGGCGCGGCCGGGTCTCGCCGCGGCGGCAGCGCTCATCTTCGCGGCAAGCCTCGCGCTCGCTCATTCGCGCCAGCTCGAAGTGAGCAGCGCGTATGCGAGCGTGATCTCGCCCGCACCATCGGCCATCGAGCCGGCAACGCGCTCGGCGTCGGTTGGCGACGGTGACGCGGCGCTTCATTTCCTCATTTCGCGTTAGGTCCCGTGATGCAGCGTCCCAAACAGCAAGCGTTCGCGTTCCTGCTCGGTGCCGTGCTCGTTGGTGGTGTCGTCGGATTCTCGGCCGATCGCGTTTTCCGGCAGACCGACAACTCCCTCGAGGCTCGGCGGAAGAGGATGTACGACGATCTCGAGCTCGCAGCGGCGCAGCGCTCCACGCTCGATTCCGTGTTCGACGCGTCGAACTGTCAGCTCGACGCGCTCTATGCGCCGCTTCAGCCAGCGTACGACTCGATCAAGGCGGCACGCCGGTCCCAGATGAACGCCATTCTCACTCCAGAACAGCGTACGCGTCTCGAAGCGCGCCGCAAGGACGATGACGTCCGGCGCGACGCCGAGCGCAAGCGCATCAAGTCAGCCTGCCACAAGTGATGTCTTCCTCGTCTTCGTTCCTGCGCGCCACCATCGCGCTGCTCGCCCTGCCCGCCACTCTCGCCGCGCAGGCCGCGCCCGATACGCTCGTCGCCCGTCCCATCGCGCTCCGCGACGCCGTCGCGCTCGCAGAGCAGAACGGGCTCGCCGCCATTCAGGCGCGCGGCCAGACTCGCTCCGCCGAGTCGAGCGTCCGCGCTGCCAAGGGCGCGCTGTTTCCCAGCGCCACCATCTCGCTGGGACAGGTGAACCAGTCTGGCGAGCGCCTCGATGCGCAGGGACGGCTCGTGCCGTATCTCGCGACGCAGCCGTGGACGTACAGCACCGGCCTGAACTCGAGCGTCAATCTCTTCGACGGCGGCCGCCGCTGGAACGAGGTGAAGCGCACCAGGTACGACGTCGGCGCGGCCGAGGCGAACGAGGTGTCACAGAAGTACAGCCTCGCCCTCCAGGTGAAGACGCAGTACTACGCGATTCTTGCCGCCCGCGAGGCCGAATCGGCTGCGAAGACGCAGTTGCAGCAGGCCGACGAGCAGTTGAAGACCTCGATCGTGCGCACACGCGCCGGGGTCGTGACGCTCTCCGACTCGTTGCGCTCGGTGATCGCGGTCGGCAACGGCCAGCTCGCGCTCATCACGGCGCGCAACAATGTGCGCGTCGCCAGCGCGTCGCTCACGCGGCTCGTCGGGTCGGACGCGCTCGTCACCGCACAGTTGTCCGACACCCTCGACCTCGGCATGGCGGCGATTGACAGCACCGCACTCGCCGCGCTCCTCGACCAGAGTCCGGCGGTGAAGCAGGCCGAGGCGCAGCTCGCCTCCGCGCAGGCCGCCGTGACGTCGACCAGGACGCCCTACCTCCCGTCGGTGGATCTCACCTACTCGCGCTCGGGCAACGGCTTCAGCAACACGTACGGCGTGACCGGCAACCCGCTGGCGTACACGAACAACTTCAACGTTCGCCTGTCGTACACGCTGTTCAACAACTTCCAGCGCGAGGATGCGCTCACGCGCGCCGTGATACAGGCCGATCTCGTGCAGGCGCAGGTGCGCGACACGAAGCTCGCGGCGCAGCAGACCCTCGTGCAGCAGCTCGCCGCGCTGCGCTCGGCACAGCAGCGCATCGTGATCCAGCAGGCCACGCTCGATGCGTCGAAGGAAGACCTGCGCGTACAGCAGCAGCGCTACGCGCTCGGCGCTTCCGTATTCCTCGACGTGCTCACTTCGCAGTCCACGCTCGACGCGGCGCGCTCCGCGCTCATTCAAGCCCGGCAGGACGTTCGCGTCGCCCGTGCGCAGCTCGAGGCGCTCGTCGGGCGCGATCTCCCATGATTCACTCCGCTCATCACGCGCTCGACGCATCGCGCGCCAATCGTCGCAATGCCACTCCGGCGCTGACCGTCTCCAACTCGCTCTCCGTGCGCAAGCTCATCGTCGTCGCCACGCTCATCTTCGGTTCAGCGTGCTCGTCCAAGGATCAGAAAGCCATTCCCGTATCCACCGTTCCGGTCACGCGTCGCGACATCGTGATCGATGCGCAGGCGACCGGCGTCGTCGAGCCGATCAACATCGTGGAAGTCAAGTCGAAGGCCTCCGGACAGATCGTCAAGATGCCCGTTGAGACGGGCTATCTCGTGAAGCCGGGCGATCTGCTCGTGCAGATCGAGACGCGCGACACGAAGAACCAGTACGATCAGACCGCCGCGGCGCTCGCGGCCGCCAAGTCGAAGCTCGACGTATCGACGGCGCAGAAGAAGCGCGCTGACGATCTGTTCAAGAGCCGCATCATCACGGCGACGGAGTACGAGGCGGCCGCTCTGGACTTTGCGAACGCCAGGTCGCAGCTGGTGGCGGCGACCACGAGCATGGATTTGTCGAAGCAGCGGCTCGAAGACGCGACGGTGACGGCGCCGCTGGCCGGCACCATCATCGAGAAGACCGTATCGCTCGGCACCGTCATCGCCTCGGCGACGGGTACGTTCGGCGGCGGTACGACGCTGCTCAAGATGGCCGACCTGGGCAAGGTGCGCGTTCGCGCGCTCTTCAATGAGTCCGACATCGGCCAGGTTCGTCCCGGCCAGACCGCGACGGTCACCGTGGACGCGTATCCCGATCGCCGCTTCATCGGCCTCGTCGAAAAGATCGAGCCGCAGGCCGTGATCCAGCAGAACGTCACGATGTTTCCCGTGCTCGTCACGCTGGATAACAACGAGGGCTTGCTCAAGCCGGGGATGAATGGCGAGACGAACGTGGTGGTCGAGCAGCGTTCGAGCGTGCTTTCAGTTCCGAACGACGCCGTGCGCAATCCGCGCGAAGCGGCGGCCACGGCGCCGATCCTCGGTCTGAATCCGGACACTGTGCGCGCGCAGATGGCTGCCCAGATGGCGGCGCGTGGCGGCGGGCGACAGGGTGGCGGCGGGCGTCAGGGCGGCAATCGTGGCGCGCAGGGCGCGGGCGGCACGTCGAGAGGTGACGTCGCGCTCGATCCGCAGCAGGGTCAGGGCGGCCAGGGTGGGCGGGGCGGCTTCCAGCAAATCGACGTGACCGACAAGGATTGCAAGGCTGTCACGGCAGCGTTCGCGAAAAAGCCGGCCGAGAAGGCGAAGCTCGACGGGTTGCGCCAGCAGGTGATGAGTGGCGCCATGGATCGCCAGGCATCGCGCGCGGAGTCGGATAAGATCTACGCCGCGGTCGGCGTCGATGCGAGAATCGCAGGCGCTTGCCGTCGCAAGGAGATGCAGGCCAGCGGTGGCGGCGCACAGGGCAGCGGTGCACCAGCCGCTGGCGGACAGACGGGTAGTGGCCAGCAGGCGGCCAGTGGTCGCGGCAGTCGCGGCGGTCGTGGTGGCGCTGGGGGCGTTGCTGGTGCCGCCGGCGCTCCGGGGTCCGCGCTCAACATCGGCGGCGGAAGCGAGGTTGCTCCCACGGGCGCGCGTCGCACGCGCGCCGGCCTCGTGTTCGTGAAGAAGGGCACTAGCTTCGAGCCGCGGCTGGTGCAGCTCGGTGCCTCCAACTTCGATTATACCGAAGTCGTGAACGGACTCAAGGAAGGAGAGCAGGTCGCGCTGCTCGCGGCCGCAGCGCTGCAGGCGCAGCGCCAGCTACAGAATGACCGCATGAAGGCGAGCAGCGGCGTGCCTGGAATGCAGCAGACTCCGGCGGGTGGGGCGCGCGGCGGCGGCGGTGGTGGTGGTGGCGGCGGTGGCGGCGGACGTCCCGGTGGCGGCTGAGCCGCGCCATGTTGTCGTCCTGAGCGAGCGCATCACGCGACCGAAGGACCTGCACCTGCTGTTGCACGGTGAATGTGCAGGTCCTTCGCGAAGTTTACCCTCGAGCGAAGCGCCTGCCCTCGAGCGAAGCGAGGGGAAGGGCTTAGAACGACAACGAGTTTGTGCGTCAGGCAATTCGGTTACGGCTTCACAGAGAAACCAATGCTCATCGGCGAGATCATCAGCGTAGCGCTGGGCGCGCTGCGCGCGAACAAGCTCCGTTCCCTGCTCACGATGCTCGGCATCGTGATCGGGGTGGCGGCTGTCATCGCCGTGGTCGCTCTCGGCGCCGGAGCGCAGAGTGCGGTCAAGGATCGCATCACCTCCCTCGGCACCACGCTTCTGACGGTGATGCCGGGGCAACAGCGCGGCATGGGCGTCAGCTTCGATCAGGCTGTGAAGCTGACGATGGCCGACGCCAAGGCCATCGAAGAGAAGACGACGACGCTCACCGCGGTTCAGCCGGAGATCAACTCGCGCGTGCAGGTACAGTACTTGAATCAGAACGCGAGCACCTCGGCTGTCGGCACCTCGGCGAACTATCTCGAGGTTCGCAAGTACCAGCTCGAGGCGGGCCGCATGTTCACGTCGCAGGAGGACGAGGGACGCCAGCGTCTCGTCGTGCTCGGCCAGACCGTCGTGACGAATCTCGGCATCCGCTCGCCCGACGCCATCATCGGCGAGGCGGTGCGCATCAAGGGATTGCAGTTCACGGTGATCGGCGTCCTCAAGTCGAAGGGACAGTCGTCCCCCTTCGGCGATCCAGACGATCAGGTGCTCATCCCGATCACGACCGGCCGCTTTCGTGTCTTCGGCACGGACCGGCTTCGCTCGATCAGCGTGCTCGCTCAGTCGGAAGACAAGATTCCCGATGCGATGGCCGACGTGCAGAGAGTGCTGCGCCGCCAGCACCGGCTCGTTTCGGGCAAGGCGGACGACTTCCAGATTCGCAGCCAGGCTGACTTCCTCAACACCCTCGGCGAAACGACGGCGGTATTCACGTATCTGCTGAGCGGCATCGCCGCGGTGTCGCTGCTCGTCGGCGGCATCGGCATCATGAACATCATGCTCGTCTCGGTCACCGAGCGCACGCGCGAGATCGGCATTCGCAAGGCGCTCGGCGCGACGAGTGCGAACATCCTGCTGCAGTTCCTCATCGAAGCGGTCGTGCTCTGTCTCCTCGGCGGCCTCATTGGCGCAGTCGTCGGAAGCGGCGGAGCCGCGGCGATGAGCACGTTCGCGCAGTGGAACACGCAAATATCTCCGTCGTCGATCGTGATGGCGTTCGTATTCTCGGCGGTCGTCGGGGTGTTGTTTGGCGTGTGGCCGGCGCGGAGAGCGGCGAGTCTAGATCCGATTGTGGCGTTGCGGTACGAGTAAAGGGCTATTCGGCCCGCTCGCTACGAACAGCACCTCATCTATTTCAGCGTGAATGTGAACGGCTGCTGCACCATCGTCCGTACCTTGCGTCCGCCGATCTCGCCGGGACTGAAGCGATAAAGTCCGAGAGCGCTCTTCACGGCGTCAGCGAACAGCGTATGCGTCGCTTCGAGGATTACGACGCCATCGAGCTCGGCACGGCCAAGTGTGTCGACCACGAAGCGCACGAGCACGCGGCCGGAGACGCCGCTCTCGCGAAGCGCTCCGGGATACCTCGGCGCCGGTGCACTGCCGAGTATGCGGGGGATGCGCTCGACGACGCCGACGTCGACGATACCGCCTGGAGTGAGGGCGCTCGATCCGCCGGCGCCGATGAATGGAGCGGTAAGTGCCCCCGGCCCACCGATGACGATCTGCTCGGCCGGCAGCGGCGGACCGCTCAAGTCGATCGGCGGTAACGTGGATGGCGTGATGGTGGGCGCCGCGATCGTCGGTAGCGGCGCGCTCGGCTGCGTTGGCTGCGTGCGCTGAGGAATCGGAGTGACTGGCTGCCTGGCGCGATCCGGCATCGCCACGTACACGGGAATTCTTTCCTTGACTGGCTCCGGCGTCGCATCCACACGCCGCGGCAGTGTCATGGCCACGGCGCCGGCGATCAGCGCGCCGTGCAACACCACACTCGCCATCGTGCTGCGCGCGTTACGAGTCCGAATCGCCCGTGATTCCGGCAGGGTCGTGAACATGCTGTCCTCCGCGAAAGTATTGTCGTGAGATTGACTCCTCGCGACGATACGACGCGGACCTTAGCCCTTCATGACGCGCCCATTAGCACTCGGTCTTGTCCACATGACGTCTCGCTGAACGCCAGATGACGAAACGATGAAGGGGGCGACGGCAGATGCCGCGCCCCCCTGCTGTCATTAATCCGGCCGCTCAGGTTTTGCGGTCGATTTTCGACTCGGCTTCGCCGACTTTGCGCTGCGACTTGCCCTCCATCTCCTTCGCGGCGCCCTTCAGCTCTTCGCTGCGGTTGCCGGTCATGTCGCCCATGTTCTTGCGGACCTTGCCGGCGCCTTCCTTCTCCGCGCCCTTCACCTGGTTCTTCAGTCCTTCCCTGCCGAGATCGTCAGCCATCGTCGTATCCTCACAGTTGAGAATGCATTGGTCGTCTTTCGGGTGACCACACATATGGCAATCGACATGCCGAAAGCCGATGCAGCGAGCTTAACTGTCGATGCGTATTGAGGCGGTACGTTGAACGGCGCTCGAAGCGCGTTCTCGAACAGCGTCGTTCGTAGGCATCGCGGATCTAGCGGATATATCGGATCTTCGCTGATCCACTCATCCCGGCGTTCGACACCCACCGCGCTGCCTGAGCTTTGCTTATTTCACAGCAATTTCAACCTTGTTTCAAGTCTGCCAATTGAATGGCGGCCATTGCG
>Ga0208587_1000277_pt1 | contig 28268 bp, 21 predicted proteins | sample NGESurdeep092012_7_FD_184472 | JGI IMG/M metagenome (GOLD analysis project Ga0208587, IMG submission 184472) | Arctic peat soil microbial communities from Barrow, Alaska - NGEE Surface sample 210 deep-092012 (SPAdes) | ecosystem: Environmental > Terrestrial > Soil > Wetlands > Peat ...
CCCCTTCCGCCGCGCTCCAGTGTCATGTCCGTTTCATGACCGCCCCCGCCCGACCACCCGCGCCACCTCGCCGAGGAGGTCATTCTCAATGAAGTACCCGCTCCATCGCGGAGCTATCGCCGCCATCGCCGCCATCGCGGTCACGTCGGGCGACGGCGGCGCGATGGTTCGCGACCTGCCGTCCGTGGCGGGAATGGCGGCGGCGTTCGGGCTTTCGAAGACCGACGCGCTGAAGTCCGTGACGATCTGGCCCGCCCAGATTTTCGGCATGGGCGACAAGCTTGGATCGCTCGAGGTGGGGAAGCTGGCGAATGTCGTGGTGACCACCGGCGACATTCTCGAGGCGCGCACAGACACGAAGTATCTGTTCATCGATGGGAGGCCGGTGCCGCTGGATACGCGGCATACCGAGCTTTACATGCAGTTCAAGGATCGGCCGTAACTGCGAACTGCGGGATCCGGGATCCGGAATTTCGACCCGATGCTTCCGAATGCAGAATGCAGAAGAGGAATGCGGGGACTTGGACAAGAGATGAGATGTGAGTCGGATGCGGAATGCGGGACCAAGAGATGAGTGGCGAGATCTCGCAACTCACGACTTGGCCCCGCATTCCGCATTCAAACTCTAGTCTCAGCTCTTATCCCCAGTCCCGCATTCCTCTTCTGCATTCCGCATCGGGTCGAAATTCCGCATCCCTCATTCACCTCGCCACTCCCATCTCACTTCTGCAGTTAGAAAGCCGCGAGTTTCCCCGCAATTTCGATAAGTTTCCGCGCCGCTGATGACTTCGCATCGGAAACCACGATCGGCTGTCCCGTATCTCCCCCCTCGAGAACTGGCGGATACAACGGCACCTCCCCGAGCAGCGCCACTCCCAGCTCGTCCGCGAGCCGCCGCCCCCCGCCCGTCCCGAAGATCGCGATCGGCTTTCCCGTCTCCGGCGACTCGAAGTAACTCATGTTCTCCACCACGCCGATCACCGGCACGCCCACGCGCTCGAACATCTTCGCGCCGCGCAACGCGTCGCCGACGGCGACTTCCTGCGGCGTCGTCACGATGATCGCCCCGGAGACCTGGGTCGCCTGCACGAGCGAGAGCTGTGCGTCGCCGGTGCCGGGCGGCATGTCGACCAGCAAGTAGTCCAGCTGCCCCCAGTCCACGTCGCGCAAAAACTGCGTGATGATCTTCATCACGATCGGGCCGCGCCAGATGGCCGGCTGGTCGCGCTCGATCAGGAAGCCGAGTGAGATCAGCTTCACGCCGAACGCTTCGAGCGGCTGAATCTTTTCATCCACCACGGGCGGCGGCGCGTTCACGCCCATCATCCGCGGGATATTGGGTCCATAGATGTCCGCATCCATGATCCCCACGCGCTTGCCGGCCTGCGCGAGCGCGACGGCGAGGTTCACGGTCACCGTCGACTTCCCCACGCCCCCCTTGCCCGAGCTCACGGCGATCACCTTGCCGAGGTTCGGATACAAGATGGGTGTCGGCGCCGCGACGCGCGGGGCCTCGGGTTTCTGATCCATCATCGGAAGCGGAGCGCGCTTCGGTGCAGCGCCAGCAGGCGCCCCGGAAGAAGGCGCCGCCTGCCGCGAGATCTCGGAGGCGTCCTTCACGTCCACCCGCACGTCGGTGACGCCCTCGACGCGTTCGATCGCCTGGCGCACGTCACGCGCGAGCGTGGCGTCATCGTCGGCGGCGAGGAGGAGCGTGAGCCTGACGCGGCCTTCGGTTGAAGTCGCGATGTCGCGCACCTGCGACGCGGAAAGCACGTCCGAGCGGGTGCGCGTATTGATGACCTTCGAGAGGGCTTCCTCGATTCGTTCGCTGAATGATGCGGGCATGCCAGAAAGCTAATGAGGCGATGGAAGATCGAAGATGGAAGATCGAAGATGGAGGGCCGAGGAGAGCGGAGTCATCTTCCATCCTCGGTCTTCCATCTTCGGTCTTACAGCAGCTCCCTCGCCGCCGCGATGACCTTTCCCCGCACCTCATCCATCGTCCCCGACACCAGCGCGCCCGACGCTCGCGCGTGCCCGCCCCCGCCGAACTGCTTCGCCAAGGCGTTCGCGTCCACTCCGCGCACCGAACGGAACGAGATCTTCACCTTGCCGTGCCCGAGGTCGCGGAACAGGAGGGCGAGCTTCACGCCATTCACGGATCGCGGATACTCGGCGATCCCGTCCAGGTCCTCGCCGCTCACCTCGTATTTCTCCAGCGCACCCGCGGCGATGGAGATCCACGCGAGGCCGTTCGCGTCGTCGACCTCGAGCGAGTCGAGCGCATCGCGCAGCAACCGCATCCGTCCCTTCGGCACCGAGGCGTAGATGCGCCGGTACATCTCCTCCGGATCCACTCCCGACGAGAGCAGCCGCGCCGCGATCGCATGACAGCGCGGCGACGTGTTGCTGAACCGGAACCCGCCCGTGTCGGTGAGAATCGCCACATAGAGCGCCGTCGCGATCGCGGGGGTGATTTCCAGTCCGAGCGTCGCAGCGAAATCGTACACCAGTTCGCCCGTGGCGCACGCGGCCACGTCGGTCACGTGGATCGTGCCCGGCGGCTCCTCGCCCGGCAGGTGATGATCGATCACCAGCGGCGGCACCTTCATCGCGCGGACCGCCGGCGCGAGCGAGCCGAGCCGCTTCACGTCGCTGATATCGAGCACGATCAGCCGGTCGATTCCCTCCAGGGCGGAAACGCCCTCGGAGGAGCGGTCGCGCACGTCGCCGCCAAGGAGGAACGTGAACATCGGCGGCCACGGCGTGGGGTTCACGACGTGCGCCGTGATCCCCATCTGCCCGAGCAGGCGCGCGAGCGCGGCTTCGGACCCGCAGCCGTCGCCGTCGGAATTGATGTGCGTCGAGAGCGCCACCTTCTGGCCGGGGCGCAACTCGGCGGCGAGCCGCTCTATGTCGGCTCGCCGCGGATCGGGAACTTGGATCGGATCTCGCGTGATGCCGATCAGCCCTTGTTCAGAAGGCTGTGCTTCTGGCCGTAGGTGAAGTAGAACACCAAGCCGATCAACAGCCACACGCCGAGCCGGGCCCAGTTGGTCCAGCCAAGACCGTAGATCATGGCGCCGCAGACGATGATGCCCAGGATCGAGACGAGCTGCACCGCCGGCACCCTGAACGCGCGCGGCAGATCCGGCCGCTTCACGCGGAGGATCCAGACGCCGGCGCAAACGAGGATGAACGCGAACAGCGTTCCGATGCTCGTCATCTCGCCCACGATGCTGTCGGGGAGAAATCCGGCAAAAAGCGAAGTGAACACGAAGAAGAGCATGTTCGACTTCCATGGCGTGCGGTACTTCGGGTGCGTGTCCGAGAAGACCTTCGGCACCAGGCCGTCGCGGCTCATCGAGTAGAACACGCGCGACTGGCCGAGGAGCATCACCAGGATCACCGAGGAAAAGCCGGCGAGAATGGCGACGGTCACGAAGTTGGCCAGCCACGTGTACCCCGTCATGTACTTCTGGATCGCGAAAGTCACCGAGGCCTCGGCACCGGCGCCGCGGAAGTCCGCGACCGTCGCGATGCCGGAGAGCACATACGAAAACACCACATACAGGATGGTGCAGATCACCAGCGAGCCGAGGATTCCGATCGGCATGTCACGCGCTGGATTCTTTGCCTCCTGCGCGGCGGTGGAAACGGCGTCGAATCCGATGAACGCGAAGAACACGACGCCGGCGGCGCCAAGGATGCCCATCAGGCCGCCGTACGCGTGCGTGACCCCCAGCGGCGTGGTGTACGTGGTCGCCGCGGGGATGAACGGCACGTGATTGGCCGGGTTGATGAAGCCCCAGCCAAGACCGATCACCACCAGCACGATGGCGACCTTCGTGATGACGATGATGCCGTTCACGAATGCGGATTCCTGCGTGCCGCGAACGAGGATCAACGACAGCAAGAACAAGATGCACACCGCGGGGATGTTCATGATGCCGTGCGTCGTGGTGCCGGCGATCGACTGCAGCGGCGAGTGGCTCCATTCGTACGGAACCGGACTCATGTGCAGGATCCCGAGCAGGTTGTTGAAGTACTGGCTCCACGCGATGGCCACGGTGGCCGCGCCGACCGCATACTCGAGCACCAGGTCCCACCCGATGATCCAGGCGACCAGCTCGCCCATCGTCGTGTAGGAATACGTGTACGCGCTGCCCGCGATGGGGATCATCGACGCGAACTCGGCGTAGCAGAGTCCCGCGAAGGCGCAGCCGAAACCGGCCACGATGAAGGCGAGCGTCACCGAGGGACCCGCCCGCTCCGCGATGGCCGCTGCGGTGCGAACGAAGAGGCCCGCGCCGATGATGGCACCGATCCCCAGTCCGATCAGCGACCACGAACCGAGGGTCCGCTTGAGGCCGCTCTCGCCGCCCACATCGCTGTCCTGCATGAGGCGATCGATCGACTTCGTCCGCGTCAACAAACTGGCCACGCAAACCCCCTTTGTGTGCTTCAGTGGACACGACTATCGCGCTTGATACACCCCGGAACACCGAACGCGTCGTTCAGCGTGTGCTTTGCTGCCTGTGTGGCTTGAAGCCGCATAACGTGGCCCGGGGTGAAGGCGGAGTCAAGAAGAACCCGGCCGCCCGACCCGCCTCCGGTTCAACGCCGGATCGGCGTCAAACGCTGTAGTTCGGCGCTTCGCGCGTGATCGTGACGTCGTGCGGATGCGATTCGCGGAGGCCCGCGGCCGTGATGCGCACGAACTCGGATTCGGTGCGCAGCTCCTCGATGCTCGCGCAGCCGACGTATCCCATGCCGGAGCGAAGGCCGCCGACCATCTGGTAGAGCACGTCGCTCACCGGTCCCTTGTACGGCACGCGGCCTTCGATTCCCTCGGGCACGTACTTCTGGGCGCTCATCTCGCCGTCCTGGAAATAGCGGTCGGCGCTGCCGTCCTGCATCGCGCTCATCGAGCCCATGCCGCGGATCATCTTGAAGCGGCGTCCCTCGAGCAGGAGCGATTCGCCCGGGCTTTCCTCCGTGCCGGCGAGCATCGAACCCATCATGACCGAGCAGGCCCCGGCCGCGATCGCCTTCACGATGTCGCCGGAGTACTTGATTCCGCCGTCCGCGATGACCGGCACGTCGCCCGCGCCCTCGACCGCGTCCATCACCGCCGTCAGCTGCGGCACGCCCACGCCGGTGACGATGCGGGTCGTGCAGATCGAGCCGGGGCCCACGCCGACCTTCACGCCGTCCACGCCGCGCTCGACGAGCGCCGCCGCCGCCGCGCGCGTCGCGATGTTCCCCGCGATCAACTGCACGTTCGGAAACGCCTCGCGCACCACGGCGGTCGCGTCGAGTACGTTCTTGTGATGGCCGTGCGCGGTGTCCACCACGAGCGCGTCCACTCCGGCCTCGACGAGAGAGCGCGCGCGATCGAGATACGCGCCCGTCGCGCCGATCGCCGCCGCCACGAGCAATCGCCCGTGTTCATCCTTCGCCGCGATCGGATACTGCCGCCGTTTCAGGATGTCCTTCACCGTGATCAGGCCGATCAGGTGGCCGCCCTTGTCCACCACGGGGAGTTTCTCGATGCGGTGCTTCCCCATGATCCGCTCGGCCTCATCGAGCGTCGTGCCGACGGGCGCCGTGATCAGCCGTTCGCTCGTGGTCATCGCCGCGTTCACCGGCCGGTCGAGACTGCGTTCGAACTGAAGGTCCCGATTCGTGATGATGCCGATGAGTCGATCATCGGCGTTCACGATCGGAACGCCGGAGATGTGGAACTTTGCCATCAGCGAGGCCGCTTCGCGCAGCGTCGCGGAATCCGGCAGGGTGTACGGTTTCAGGATCATGCCGCTCTCGGATCGCTTCACCCGGTCCACTTCGGCGGCCTGGCGGTCGATCGACATGTTCTTGTGCAGCACGCCGATGCCCCCCGCTCGCGCCATGGCGATCGCCATCTCGCTCTCGGTGACGGTATCCATCGCCGCCGCGACGAGCGGAACGTTGAGCGTGATGCCGCGGGTGAATCGCGAGACGATGTTGACGTCCTTCGGATGGGTCCCCGATTGGCGGGGGACCAGAAGGACATCGTCGAACGTCAGGGCGGCGTCGGTGCGGATGCGCGACGGACCGCTGCCGGCGGTTGCCGGGGCGGTCCGTGATGACTTCGGTCGAGTTGATAGTCCCATGAGGGAATGTAAGACAATCACGAACGAGATTCAACTACTGGGGCGACCGATCTGCGGGTGGTGAAGGAGGCGATTCCAGGGGCGGTGCGGGCTTCGAGGTCGCCGCGTTCACCACATCGTTCGCCACCGACTTCCCCGCTGCGGCAACACCCGACAGCAGATTCATCGCCTTGCTCATCAACCCCATCGTCTCCGCGACCGTCGAGGCCGAGACCCGTCCCGCGCGCATCGTGTCTTCGACGCCCTCCGCAAAACGCTGGAACACATTCGGCGCGGCGGCTTCGTGCTGCGCGTATTTCGATTCCAGGAACTCGATGTAGTCGAGCACCTGGTAGAGCCGCTCGTCCGACAACGGCTCGAGCCGGCGCAGGATTCGTTCTTTCATGAAATCGTTCATCGCTACCCCCTCCAGCGGGACGGTTTGCCTCTCACATCTATATGAACGTACGGAGACGTCCCGCGGTTTCCGTACAGGCCAAGCCCGCCCACGAGATTCGGATGCCGGTGCTCGACGCGCTCTACCGCGCGGGCAACGGCGACGGCATCGGCGAAGGTCACGCGGCCATCCCCATCGACATCGATCGCGAGGTCCGCGGCGTCGCCGTATTGGTGCCGGCTGTCGCCGGCGGCCCGGGGCACCGTGCGGTTGTACATCGGCGTGCGAAAGCCGGACGACACATCCATCGGCATCGCGAAATCCTTCACGCCGAGATCGGCGAGCACGAGTTCGATCTTGTCGAGGATGCGCGGGTCCAGCGCGACGTAGCGCGGCCATACGTCCTGGCCGTCGTGCGTGACGAAATCGCCGAGCCGCAGGTGGGCGCTGACCTGCATCTCGAGGTCTTCGGGAAGCACCTGAAGAAATCCGGCGGGCGGCGGGGAGGCGTCACCGCCGAGACGTTCCCATCGATAATTCCCGATGCGATAGCCGTTCAGCGACGATCCGAATTTCGTCGAGAACGGGACGAGCACGCCGACGACCACCGAGTCCACGATGCGCCTGCCCGACGGCGTCATCAGCGCGAGCCGATACAGTCCGGGCAGCACCGGCGCCTTCACCGTCGTGCCCGTCAGGGTTCGCGGCTCGATCACGGCGCTCGAGTCCTCGGCCTTCACCCAGATATAAGTCGGAAGCGCACTCGATCCGCTGACCTCGACCGGGAAATCGAACAGCTCCCCCGGCATGCGGACCTGGAGGCGCACCTGGCCGCTCTCGCCGAATGCGCTCGACGACGCGGCGATGCGCGGCTCGCCTTTCCCGGCGCCCGAGCCGAACGCCGTCGCGAGCAGCATCGCGGGCGGATTCACGATCAGGAGCGCCGCAATGCCGATCGCGAAGAGGCCGACGACGATGACGCGGCCGAGAGTCCACCCGTCTGTCGGCGGCGCGCGCATGATCAGCGCTTCGAGATCGACTTGAGATCGAGAATCGGCGTCCCCACCGGCTCGCTGTGCCCGGCGCGCACGCGCGCCGTGATCAGCACGCGCGTGAGCGGTGGCAGCGCCTTCGCCTGGTTCAGCAACGACGGCGGGACGGCCAGGTACAGCAGCGCGTTCTCCGCTCCCGGCCCCTTCGCGAGCAGATATGGCTCGTCGCGCGCCAGCTCGCGCCGCAGCGGGTCCGCCGTCTGCAGCGAGAGGATCTCGACTTCCCACTGCACGGTCTTTCCGCGCGTCCCCTCCGGATCCGCGCGCAGATCGGCGGCGGTGAGCTGCGCACCGAGCGAGCTGTCCGCGGGCGAGAGCTCGCGCTCTGGAACCCACCCTTCGATTCGAACCTTTGCGAATCCATGATCGTGCGCGAGCATCTGCACGACCGTCCCCGCCGCCAGCTCCGCGACCGCGCTTCCAGCCGGAGCCGCGAGCAACTTGGTCGGCTTGGAGACCGACATGGCTCCCGCGGGCACCGGCGAGGCGGGGGATACCGCGGGTGCCGCGGGCGTCGCGGCCGGCTTCGCCGAGGCGACGGACGCCACCGCTTTCGGAAGCGCGCTCGCGGGAATCCACGCACTGCGCTTGATGCGCGTCCAGGTGCCCGACTTGCCGATGGTGTGCACGCCTGTCCGCGCATGGAGTTCCGCGAGAATCGTCGAGCTCCCCGAGGCCGAGGCGCGAACGCGCAGCGGCGCCTTCGCATCCACCGACGCCGGGAACGTGTCGAGCTTGCCGGTGAGGCGCGACCCGTCCACCCAACCGTCGATGGTGACGAGCACGTTCGCCTCCCTCGTGGACACCACGGCGACCTTCGTTCCCGGCCGAACCGACATCACCGCAGCTCCACCGGGAGCGTTGCGCCCCTCCGCCGCAGCGGTGAGCGCCGTCTGCGCGCCGGCCGACGCCCAAGCGGACACCATCGCGCCGATTGCGATCAACGCCCTCGTGGAACAGACGGGGCGAATCGCTGGTAGCTGGGCTTGCGTCCGAATAGCTTTCACACTCGAAAACTACCCTCATACACTTCGCCGGGCCACGATGGCGCGAGCTGCAAATCAACGAAGTCCGGTCGTGCTCGTCGTGCTCGATGGCTGGGGCTACCGCCCCGAGCGTGAAGGAAACGCCGTCGCGCTCGCGAACGTGCCGACGTGGAACCGCCTCTGGTCGCGCGCGCAGCGCACGCTGCTCGACGCGTCGGGCGTTGCCGTCGGCCTTCCGGAAGGACAGATGGGAAACAGCGAGGTCGGACACCTCAACCTCGGCGCCGGGCGCGTGGTGATGCAGGATCTCGTGCGCATCAGCGAGTCGATTCGCACCGGCGACTTCTTTCGCAATCCGGTGCTCCGCGCCGCGTGTGCGGCCGCGAAAAAGAATGGCGGCACCCTGCACCTGATGGGCCTCGTCGGCGACGGCGGCGTGCACGCGCACCAGGATCAGCTGCTGGCGCTGGTGGAACTCGCCACGCGCGAACGCGTGCCCCGGATCGCGATTCATGCCGAGCTCGACGGCCGCGACACGATGCCCACGTCGGCCCTCGGCTATGTCGAACAGCTCGAGCAGAAGATCGCCGGTCGCGCGGTCATCGCGAGCGTGGGCGGCCGCTACTACGGCATGGATCGTGACAATCGCTGGCCACGCATCGAACTCTGGTATCGCGCCGCCGTCGAAGGCACGGGCCCGTCGGCCGACAGCGCCGAGCAGTTCATTCGTGATGCGTACGCCCGTGGCGAGACGGACGAGTTCATCAAGCCTGTGGTGATCGTGAGCAACGGCAAGCCCGTCGCCCCGATGCGCGATGGTGACGCGCTCATCTGCTGGAACTACCGCTCCGACCGCATGCGGCAGATCGTGCGCGCCATTGCGCCGGCTGCATCGGCAAGCTTCGACGGCTTCCCCGTGGTCAAGCGCCCGGCCCTGCATGTCGCCACGATGACCCAGTACGACGCGACATTCGGCCTGCCCGTCGCGTTCGAGCCGTTCTCGATGGCCAGGATCGTCGCCGAGGTGCTGTGCGACGCCGGCCTGACGACCCTGCGCACGGCGGAAACGGAGAAGTACCCGCATGTGACATACTTCTTCAACGGCGGCGTCGAGAAGCCGTATCCGGGCGAGGAACGGATCCTCGTGCCCAGCCAGAAGGTCGCGACCTACGACTTGATGCCGGAAATGAGCGCGGCGGGTATCACGGATGTACTGTGCGCGCACGTCGAGTCGCGCGCACACGATTTTACGCTCGTCAACTACGCCAACGGCGACATGGTGGGACACAGCGGCAACCTCGCCGCGACGATCAAGGCATGCGAAGTCGTGGACCAGTGCCTCGCCCGCGTGATCGCGAGCGCGGAAAAGACGGGAACGCGACTGCTCATCACGGCCGACCACGGGAACTGCGAAATGATGATCGATCCAAAGACCGGCGGGCCGCACACGGCCCACACGACCAACCCCGTCCCGTTCGTGATCGTCGGCGACGACGCGCAGCTGCGCGCCGGCGGCGCACTCCGCGATGTGGGACCCACCGTGCTTTCGATGCTCGGCGTCGAAACGCCCGCCGAGATGACCGGCAAGGACCTCCGGCTCGCGGAGATGGGCCGGTGAAAAAGTCCTTACTGTCGCCTGCCCTCGCGCTGTTGCTCGCATGCGGCTCCACGCTCGCCGCGCAGACGATCGGATCGCTTCCCGACAAGAGCCCGTTCCTCGACCTGCACGACCCCATGCGCTTCGGCGTCTTCGCCGGATGGCTCGCGACGGGCAAGGACATCGTCGGCGTCGGCCCGAAGAGCGCGCCGTTTTTCGGCGTTCGCTACGATCTCGCGGTCGGCGGCCCGGTATACCTGACCGGCTCGCTGTTCGGCGCGAGCACGACCCGGAGCGTGCTCGACTACACCAAGAGCGCCGCGACACGCAACATCGGGACGCAGGGCATTGGCCTCGTGGGCGCGAACGTGTCGGGTGCGCTGTCGCTCACCGGTCCGCGCAGCTGGCACCACCTCCAGCCGCTCGTGAACCTCGGCGTCGGCGTCGTGAGCGCCCCGGGCGACAAGCCGGATGTCTCAGGCTACAAGTTCGGCACGCAGTTCTCGTTTTCGTACGGATTCGGCGTGCGCTACGCGACCGGCCGCAACTCCGAGCTTCGCTTCGACCTGAATCAGTACTGGTGGCAGCTGAAGTACCCGCCTCTCTATCGCTCCACGCAGGGCGACCCGGTCGCGATCCGTGCGACGGGCTCGCTCGACTCGTACACGGCGAACACCGCCCTGACGATCGCGTGGTCGCTGAGGAGCTTCCGCTGAGGCGCATCCGTTAGTGCACGCCGCGTCGCTCACGCGCCGGGTCTCGTTCAGCGCGACGCACCGGTATCGCCGCCCGGAGTGGGACGACGCGAAGAACGAGGAGGTCTTCGGCCTCTGTGCGCGCATGCAGTATCACGGTCACGACTACACGTGCGACGTGACGGTCAGCGGTCCAGTCGACGAGACCACCGGCATGGTGGTCGACTTGCGCGAACTCGATCGTGCGCTGCGAGTGGAAGTCGTCGAGCGGTTCAACCGCCACAATCTCAACACGGACGTCGCCGAGTTCGCCGAGGGAAAACAGATCCCGACGGGCGAGAATCTCGCGCGGCTCATCGCGCAGAACGTGCAGCGTGCGATCGGAACGGGCGCCGTTGTCACGCAGGTCACTGTTGCCGAGGACGCCACGCTGAGCTCGACCTGGCGCTCCGTTTCCGAGAGCGCCACTTGGCGCTCCTCGGGATGAGCGGCCCGTCGCACTGCACCGGCGCGATCATCGCCGGCGGGCGCGCGACGCGGTTCGGCGGCGTGGCGAAGGGTCTGGAACTCGTAGGAGGCGTGCGCATCATCGATCGCGTCGCCGCCGCGCTCGGCGAATCGTGCGACGACTTGATCATCGTCGCGAACGACGCCACCGCCGCGGACTGGATTCCGGGCGCGCGCGTCGTCGCCGACGTTCGGCCCGGCATGGGCGCGCTCGGCGGCGTGCACGCGGCGCTCGCGAACGCCCGTGACACGGTGCTCGTGCTCTCGTGGGATTCACCGTTCGTGCCCGGCAGCCTCATGCGCGCGCTCCGCGACGCGGGCGAGAACGCCGACGCCGACGCCGCCGTGCCCGTCAGCAACTCGCCGCTGGGATTCGAGCCGCTGTGCGCCTGGTATCGCGCGTCGTGCCGCGCCGCGGTCGAGCGCCACCTGGAGTCCGGCGACCTGCGCGCGGGAGGCTGGCAGGGTGAGGTGACCACGGTTCGCGTGGACGCCTCGCCTTGGGGCGATCCGGATGAGATCTTCTTCAACGTGAACTCTGCCGCCGACCTCGCGATGGCTGACACTCGAAGCCGCCTCGTACGATGAAATACCATCTGCCGCTGCTCGCCGTCGTCCTCGCGGCCGCGTGCGGAGGCCACACGCATGCGACGGCGCTCGCTCCGGCGGGCTCGCGCGCCGCACTGCGGCCATACGCCGACTCGCTCATCGCCAATCCGATGTTCCGCACGGCGAACTGGGGTGTGCTCGTCGTCGATCCGCTGTCGGGCGACACGCTCTACTCGCACAACGCGGGCAAGCTGTTCATGCCCGCGTCGAACCAGAAGCTGCTTACGGGCGCCACGGCGCTGACGCAGCTCGGTCCCGATTTCCGCTTCGTCACGCGCTTCGCCACGAACGGGCCACAGCGCGACAGCACGCTCGACGGCGATCTCATCGTCGTGGGCCGCGGCGACCCGACCTTCAGCGACTCGATGCGCGCGGGCGACTACCGGAACGCGTTCCGCGACATGGCGGACTCGCTCTCCAGCAGGGGCATTCGCCGGATCCGCGGCTCGCTCCGGCGCGCCGGTGACGCATTCCCGGATTCGACGTACGGCTTCGGATGGCAGGTCGACGATCTCCGGACGTCCTCCGGCGCGGTGGTCGACGAGCTGTTCGTGAACGAAGGGCTCCTGCCGGGCAAGCGGGTGCGCTCGAACGGCGACACGGTGTCCGCCCCGGTCGTCATTCGCGAGCCGGCTGCCGCGTTCCTCGACGCGTTCGCGGCCGCTCTCTCGGAGAGGCACATCACGCTCGACGGATCGGCGGATGCGCGAGCCGCACTCGCCGACTCCGGCTTGCTGCCGATCTTCGAGCTGCGTTCACCGCCCCTCTCGGCGATCCTCGCGCGCATGGCCAAGCCGTCGCAGAACCAGATCGCCGAGATCCTCTTCAAGACGCTCGCGCTCGAGAAGACCGGGGTCGGCACGGCCGACAGCGCCCGCCGCGTGGTCGAACGCCAGCTGCTCGCATGGGGCGCCCTTCCCGATGGCTTCGCCGTGCGCGACGGCAGCGGCCTGTCGCGCCACGATTATGTGACGCCGGAGACCATCGTTCGTGTGCTCGACGCGATGCGAACGAGCCGCGATTTCCCCGTGTGGTACGACGCGCTGCCGATCGCGGGCGTCGATGGCACGATCTCCGCGCGCATGAAGGGAACGCCCGCCGAGCGGAATGTGCGTGCGAAAACGGGAACGGTCGACAAGGCGCGGTCCCTGTCAGGTTACGTGACGACCGCCGACGGCCGGATGCTCCTGTTCAGCCTCCTGTGCAACAACTTCACGGTTCCGAACAGGGAGGTCGAGCGCGTGCAGGATGCGATTCTCGTGCTGCTCGCGTCCAGCCGCATCGGGAGTCGCTGACCGTGGAGAAACGGTCGGGCGACAGCGCGCCGCTCCAGGTCGCCGACGCCGTCGCGCGAATTCTCGCCGAGGTGCGCGCGCTCGGCTCCGTGAAGCGCCCGCTGCTCGACGCATACAACAGTGTGCTCGCGATCGATGCCGTCGCGCCGGTGACGCTTCCACCGTGGGACAACTCGGCGATGGACGGCTATGCGGTCCGGTCGGCGGACCTCGTGCGTCTGCCGGTGAAGCTACGCGTGATCGAGAGCGTCGCCGCGGGACAGTTCCCGTCGCGCACCGTGGGCCCCGGCGAGGCGACGCGAGTAATGACGGGCGCGCCGGTTCCTGCAGGCGTCGACACCGTGGTGCGGCAGGAGGACACCGACGGCGGCACCGTCAGAGTGGAGATTCGCGCCGCGCGCGACGCGAGGAAGAACGTGCGACCGCGGGGCGAGGACATCGCGGAGGGGCGCGTGGCCATCGCCGCGGGCACGCCGATTGGCGCCGCGCAGATCGGCGTGCTCGCCTCGCTCGGCTTCGCGGAGGTGAAGGTTGTCCGCGCACCGCGCGTCGCGATCCTGACCTCGGGTGACGAACTCGTCGAGCTCGATGGATTCGACCAGGTTCGGGCCGGAAAGAAGATCGTTTCCTCCAACGGCTACACACTGCAGGCGCTCGTGCGCGCGGCCGGCGCCGAGCCCGTGTATCTGGGGATCGCGTCGGATACGCCCGAATCGCTGCGCGCGCTGCTGGAGAAGGCGCGCTCGTGCGACATGATCATCACGTCTGCGGGGATCTCGGTGGGTGAGCACGACCACATGCGCGGCGTGCTCGAGGCAATGGGTGCGGAAATGAAGTTCTGGCGCGTGCGCATGCGACCCGGTGCGCCGATCGGATTCGGCCTGCTCGACGGCAAGCCGTGGATCGGGCTCCCCGGGAACCCCGTCTCGACGATGGTGACCTTCGAGCTCTTCGCGCGGCCCGCGATTCACAAGATGCGCGGCCACCGGAAACTCTTCCGGCGTCCCGTGCAGGTGGTGCTCGACGAGCCCGTCACGACCCACGCCGAGCTCACGCATTTCCTGCGCGCGATCGTCACCGTGCGCGACGGGCGCAGTACGGCGCGCCTCACGGGCCCGCAGAGTTCGGGCATCCTCACGTCGATGTCGAATGCGAACGCGCTTCTGGTGGTTCCGCCCGATCGCCGGAGCGTGGGCGCGGGCGAAACGCTGAACGCGATTCTCATCGGCGACGACGCGGAACTCGCGAGTGATTTTGCCCTCTGACCTCGCGCCGGAGCTGCAGGCGCTCGACCGGCGTTTCGTTCTCGCGAGAGTGAACGTCGCGGTCGCGGGCGGCGAGGTCACGCTCGAGACGCCACGCAGCGCCGACGAGCTGATCAATGAAATCGATTTCGAGCGCGATGAGCGACTGCCGTACTGGGCGGACATCTGGCCGTCGTCGACGGCGCTCGCGAGCGTCGTCTCCGAACTCGACGGACAGGGCAAGCGCGCGCTCGAACTCGGCTGCGGCCTTGGCCTGGTCACCATCGGCGCGCTGCGCGCCGGGTTCGATGTGGTCGCCACCGACTACTACGAGGACGCCCTGCTCTTCGCGCGGCGCAACGGATTGAGCGCCGCGGGCCGCGAGCCGCGCACGCGGCACGTGGACTGGCGCGAGTTTCCGTCCGATCTCGGGCGCTTTGACCTCGTGCTGGCGTCCGACGTACTCTATGAGCGCGAGTACGCGACGCTCGTCGCCGATGCGATCGTCGCGTCGCTCGCGCCGGGCGGCGTCGCCCTCGTCGCCGATCCGGGCCGTGTGGCGCTGCTCTCGTTCGTGACCGCGTGCGAGCAGCGTGGCTGCACCGTCGGCATCCGCGCGCGCGTCCCGTGGACCGACGGCACCGCCAAGCAGACGATCACGATTCACGAGATCGCGTCACCACGCCGCGCTTGAACGCGATTTTCAGCGGACCACAGCTCGCATATCTGCTCATCGCCCTGGTCGTGCTCGGCCTCGCATTCGCCGGCATCGTGTGGGTTGGGCGAATGATTCGCGGCGAGCTCGGATCGGGAGCCGCGCGCGGCGGCGATCCCGCGGGGCTCGCGATGCTCGAGCAGGTGCCGCCCGCGATGATGAAGGAAGCGATCGCGCGAGGGCTCGTGGTGCCGTCGCAGCTGGCGGGGATGACGGCGATGGAACGGACGTTTCTGTTCGGGTCGTTGAAACAGAGGCTCGCATCCGCCGAGCCGACTGCACCCGTTTCCGCACCCGCTGCCGCACCAACCGCTGTCCCCGTTGCTCCGCCGACGCCTGCACCCGCGCCGATGCCGCCCGCCCCGGCGCTCCCCGCCGGCGTCCCGCCCGCGATGCTCGCGATCCTCAACGCCGAGAAACTGCGCGTCTGGTGTCCGATGTGCGGGACGGAACTTCAGCTTCCGACGTTTCCGCCGCTGCTCGCCCGGTGCACGAACTGTGGGATGAAGTCGGCGGTCCGCACAGAAGAGGGCGGACGATACGTGGTCAACGTAGCGCCGCCACCAAAGCTCTGACGGCTGCAGAAGCGCGAGGGGCAAGTCGCCCCTCACACGTCGCTCGTCCCCGTTCCTCCCCATCGCTCGTCCCCGCTCTATTTGACGGATACCTGCCCCGGCTCGACGCGTACCACCCGAAGCACCTGCACCATCTTCACCCCTCCCACATCCAATACGACGCGGTAATCCCCCGTCTCCATCTCCGCATTCCCGCGGCCGCCGAACCCGCCGCCTCCACCGCCACCACGTCCGCCGCGTCCCGCGCCCGCGCCCGCATCGCGAGGCGCAGTCGGCGATCCGCTCGAGTCGGGCACTGCCTGAGACTCCGACGGCCTGGTCGGCGAACCCGGCCCCGCTATCCCGCGTCCACCACCACCGCGTCCCGCGAAGTCCGCGCCGCCGATGGCGAAGTTCCACGTCACCCGATTGATGCCCGCACTCTGCGGACCCGTGAGCCGGGCAACCGTGTCGCCCGCCGCGTTCACCACCATGACCCGCACCGGGCTCGTCACCGCCGACGCCAAACGATACTGAATCTCCGCGCCACTCGGTCCGCCCTCACCCTTCCATGAGCGCTGCGCGCGCGGCTCAGATCCCTGAGGCATCTGTGCATAGTTGAACGCGACCGTCGGCTCGAACAGGTATGCCGACGCCGCCAGCACGTTCGGCTTCATCTGCTGCAGCGGCGCGACGTCGAGAATCTGGATCGCCCGTCCGTGCGTGCCCGCAATCAACTCGTGATCGCGCGGATGAATCTGCAAATCGTAGACCGGCACCGTCGGAAGGTTCTCCGCGAGCGGGAACCAGCTGCCGCCCTTGTTGAGCGAGGCGAACGCGCCGATCTCCGTGCCGCAGTACAGCAGGTTCGGGTTCACGAGGTCTTCGCGAACCACATAGACCGAGCCCGGCTTGTTCGTCGGGAGGTTGGACGCGATCGAGCGCCACGTCTTGCCCCAGTCATTCGAGGCGTACAGGTACGGCTTGAAGTCGTTCTCGCGATGATTGTCGAGCGCGACATAGACGGTCGCGGAATCACTGTGCGACGGTTCGATACTGCTCACGTGGATGACGTTCGGCGCGCCCGGGAAATGGCCGCCGAGGTTCTCCCACGATCCGCCGTCGTTGCGAGTCATCTCGACCTTGCCGTCGTCCGTGCCGGCGAAGAGCAGGCCCGCGCGGATCGTCGACTCGTTGATCACGACGACCGTGGCGTTCTCCTCGGCGCCCGTCGCGTCACGCGTAATCCCGCCCGAGGCGTCGGGCGCCGCGTTGCCGTTCTCGTCGAACCCGCTCGACATGCGGATCCAGTCCTTGTTGTCACCCGAGAAGTCCGGCGAGATCGCGTACGGCGCGTCGCCCTTCTTCACCGACTTGAAGACCTTGTCCGCTCCGCTGTAGAAGACGTTCGGGTCGTGCTTCGAAAGGATGAACGGCGTGTTCCAGTTCCAGCGCGTCGCGACGCTCGGGTCGGACATGTCCTTCTTCATCTTCGCGCGAATGTCGGCGATCTGCTTCTCCTGCTCTGCCGTCAACGCAGTACTGCCGTCTCCTCTGATTTGCTGGATCTGCGCCCCGTACGTGTTCACGCTGACGGTGCGCGCCTTGATGTTCGTGGTCACGCCGGTCGCGAGGTTCTTCCGGGCCATGTTGCCGCCCTGCGACTCGTAGTAGACAATGTTCGGGTCGTTCGGGTCCTGCGCCGTCTGGAGGCCGTCGGCCGCGAACAGCGCGAACCAGTCGGTCATCTGCAGCTGGCCGTTGCGACGCCGGCTCCAGCCGCACGACGAGCCGTTGTCCTGCAGGCCGCCGCACACGCGGTACGGAACCTGGAAGTCGTAGCTCACGCCGTAGAACTGGCCCATCGCCATGTTGTTCAGCGCGTCGTAGTTGCCGCCGCGATCCCACGTCTGGAAGATGCCGGCGTCGCCGACGATGACGAAATGCTCCGGATCGTTGGGATCGATCCACATCCCGTGATAATCCTCGTGCTGTCCGAGCATGCCGAGGCGCCACGAGTGGCCGCCATCATCGGAGAACTGCATGTCCACCGCGAGGCGGTAGATGCGATCAGGATTCTTGGGGTCGACGCGGATCTGCGAGAAGTAGAACGGTCGGTTGTCGATCGTGCTCATCCACTTCCACGTCTTGCCCGCATCGGTCGAACGATAGAGGCCGCTCAGCAGGCGCTGCGGCTTCTTGCCGCGGATCGAGTCCGCCTCGACCATGACGTACACGATGTTCGGATTGCTGTGGGCGACCTGGATGTTCATGCGCCCCTTCGGCGTCTCCGGGAATCCGCCGCCCTTGATCTCGTGCCAGCTCGCACCTCCGTCGGTCGTCTTCCAGAGCGCCGAGCCCGGGCCGCCGCTCTTCAGGTACGCGGGCTTGCGCACGCGCTCCCAGCTGGCGGCGTACAGCGTGTTCGGATCTCGCGGATCCATGACGATGTCGACGAATCCCGCCTTGTCGCTGATGAACTTGCTCAGCGTCCACGTCTTGCCGCCGTCGACGGTCTTGTACAGGCCGCGTTCCGGATTCGACGCCCACTGCGCGCCGAGCGCGGCGACGTACACGATGTTCGGGTTGGTGGGGTGCACGACGATGCGGCCGATGTGCTGCGTCTTCTCGAGCCCCATCGACGTCCAGGTCGCACCGCCGTCCACCGACTTGTAGACGCCGAAACCCGGCGTGACGCTGTTGCGCGAGTTCTGCTCGCCCGTACCGGCCCAGATGATCTTCGGATCGCTCGGCGTCAGCGCGATGTCGCCCATCGACGCGATCGGCGCGTGATCCCAGAGCGGCGTCCAGGTAGTACCCGCGTTGACCGTCTTCCAGATGCCGCCGGCGGCACCGGCGACGTAGAACACCTTGGGATTTCGCGGATCACCTTCGACGTCGGTGCTCCGTCCGGCCATGTTCACCGGGCCGATCGAGCGCCACTTGAGTGAGGCGAGCGTGGCCGAGTCGGGGGTCTGCGCCGACACCGTCGTCGCGAGACCGAGGAAGAGGGCCGGCAGCAGTCGGGAGAACGACACGCGCATTCGCATCTGATGTGGGGGCTGGAGTTAGTGCCTAACCTGCACCCGAATCACGCGGCGGTGAGCTCACTTGTTGAATCGTGTCAATAGAATGACAGCGCTCATTAGGCAGCGCTTTCTGGCTTTAGCGCCCGGCCAGAGTGTAGAAACAAACAGCTCTGCCGCGGATTTTCGCGAAATCCGTGGCAACGCCGTTTGTTATTTGTAAATGCGCGCAACCACGAGAGCGGTGAGCACGATCGCCGCGCCGTCGAGCAGGATCTGGTGCAGTGCGAGATCGTACGCGATCGGCTGGATCGCATAGTACGTGATGAACTTTGCCGCCGGCACCAGCGCCGCCATCGCGATTCCGTATCGCAGCCCTTGGCCGAACCACGGCTTCTCCGTCCGGCCGCGCTCGTAGATCCACGCGAACGGGATCGCCATCGTGACGTTGGCGATCAGCACGAACGGCATATGTCTCGCCGTCTCCTCCGCCGATGGACTTCCTCGCGGTTAACGGGAAAGCGGCGTGTCCAATAATGGGACACGCCGCCTCCTCCAGCCATTCCTGGCGGGCTACTTCGCTGTTGGCGCTGTCACTCGCGCGCGCTCGAGTCTCGTGATGGTGCCATCCACGACGCCCATATAGACGACGCCACCCGGGCCCCAGCCTGCGATGACGCGGCCCGGCGGAATCAGCACCCGATCCTTCAGTTCTCCCTTGTTGTTGACCACGTCGTACACCGTACCACCGTTGACCATCTTGCTCGTGCGAATCCAGAGGTTGCCGTCCGCGTCACCTCGCGAGGCACCCTGTCGAAACGCTGGGCGATAGTCCGGCATTTCGTTGAGCGACACGAAATTCAGTGGCAGCGAGACTCCCGACGGCGCGCCGCCCGCACCCCCGCGCCCGCCCATGCTAATGGTCATGGTGCCGTCCGCCTGCGGGCGCTGGCGCGTGCCGGTCTTGCCGGTGTCGCTGGTCGTCTTGGAGTCGGCACCGGACGTCCCCGCCATCTGCGCCATCATCGTGGCGCGCTGCTTCTCAATCGCGATCCGCGTGGAGTCGATGATCGCCGTCTTGTCCTCGTCGGTGAGGCGCTGCCAGTCGAACGCCATCTTCGAGCCCGCAGTCTTCTGGCCATCCGGGCTCACGAGATCCACACGGTAGTCCTGCCCGCGAATGATCGCGACAGTGCCGTCGGACAGCATCGCCCAGTCGTCGGTCCAGGGCATCGGATTCACGGTCGTCGTGACCTGAACATTCCCGGTGTTCTCGTCGCGCGTCATGTTCATCTGGATCTTCGGGATCCGGAACGTCGCGGCGGTATCCACCTTTCGGGTCTTGAGATCGACCCGCACGACAAACGACGACTCCGGAAACGCCGGTAGCTGGAACTGTCCCGGCGCAGCCCCCCTGGAGGAGTTCATGGCGAACCGCTGCTGCGCCCGATAGACCAGCCGTCCCTGCATGTCGAATCCCGGTGTTCCATTCGGACCACCGATCAGCGCCATCACCTCGTTCGGAAGCGGCGCCGCCATCGTCCGCACGATCTTTCCGTTCCCGTCGATCACGAGCATCGAGATCGACTGCGGATCCACGAAGAGCGTGGAGTCCCCGCGAAACGTCACGAGGCCGCCGAGCCGCGAGCCGTACGCGTTCCCCGTCGCGCTGGTCGAGTCGGCGACGACGATAAAGCTCTTGAAGGTCGAGTCGAACAGGAGCACGCGCCGACCGGTCAAATCGTGAACGATGACGCGTCCCCCGGGAAGCGCGCGAACCTGCGAGACGCTGGCAAGCGGCTCGGCGGAAGTGCTCAGCACCGGACCCAGCGGCCGCACCGGCGGCAGCGCTTGCTGTGCTCCCGCCGCAGACGCGAGCACGGTCAGTGCGACGATGGAAGATCGAACCATGTTCTTCATGTCGGTATTGGATGAAGGGTCGGTCGAACGCTGTTCGCGTGCTGGCACTTCTGCTATCGCATGATCGTGACTGTCATCGCGCCGCCGCCCGCTCCGATCGCCGATGACATGTTCGAGAACGGATTGGCTCCCGAGCCGGCCGTGCCGGACCGGATCGACTGGAGATACCACGGATCGAGCGAGCTCGTAACGATGTCGGGCAGCTTGCGGCGCTGCTCGGACGAGAGCATCCGCTTCACTCCGGGCGTGATCTTCAGCAGGAGATCCACCGTCGCCTCGCGCGCGGCACGATACCGGTCGTATGCCGCGTTGTGATCGTAGTGGTCCGGCAGCGCGGCGAGCGCCTTCGAGACGGGAGACCAGATCGAGTCGATCTTGATCGAATACCACCGGTTGAGCGTCGCGATGCTGTCGGCCTGGTCGCCGGTAAGCTTGAGCGTGTCGGCCTGCCGCAGGATCTGCGGCAACGGGTTGAACACGGCGTTCGTGCCGTAGAGCAGCTTCAGCATCATCTCCGGCACTTTCGTGCCGTCCGTCGTCCGGCCGCGGTCGAGCGTCTGCGTGAGCGTTTGGCGCTCGCGCGTCGGCGCCGTGTCCCAGCGAAGCATCGCCACGACGCTCACCGGCGCGAGCACCGAGTTGAAGGCGCTGCTCGACGAACCGAACCGCTGATTGACCGCGTAGACGTACCGCTGGTTGGTGCGATCGAATCCGCGCACGTACAGCAGGTTGTTGTCGATGAACGGCGTCTGGCCCCATCCCTGAAGATGGTTCTCACCGTGAAACATGAGATCGGCGGCGCCCAGCGGATTGTTGATCGAAAGCGAGAACGTCGCGCGCTGCGGAATGTGGAACGTGAGCGGATTGAACGAGAGGTTCAGGCTCGCGCTCGTCGTCCAAGGCCCCTCGCAGCTGTTCAGCCCGGCGAGCTGGCCGAGTTGGCCCTGGAGGCAGCTGTGCACGCGCTGCGAAGCGCCGCTCAACAGCGATTGCATCGATGCCGCAAGCGCAGGATCAGCCGTGTGCGCGGGATCGTAGATGAACGCGCGATCGTTGGAATACCCGTCGCCGTTCACGTCGCCCTGAATGACGGGTGTGAAAGGCGCGCCGGACTGGAAGCGGCCCGTCCACGACACGCGTACCGCGTTGAAGAAGTTGTAGGCGAGCGTGTATTGGATCTGATGATGCCAGTCGCCGCCGGCGCGGGCCCACTGGAGGTCGAGTGGATTTCCGGTCGTGCTGCTGAACCCGCGCGTCTGTGCCCGCACTTCCTGGTACGTGTACGAGAGGTTCCAGCTCCACTTCGTGTTGAAGGATGTCGGCGCGAGCGACAGCTGAAACTGCTTGCTCGTCGAGTTGAGATCGGTCCTGAGCTGCGAGACGCGATTGAACAGCGGGCTCACGCGCCCGTCGCCGGCCGCCACGACGCCGGAGAACGGATCGATGCTCGTCGGGTTCACGTACACCGGACGGTTGGCCTCGCCCGCGAGCGCGAATCGCTGCGTGGGATTGAAATTCAGGTCGACCGTTTCCTGCTGGTTGAGATTCAGCGAGTAGGTCCCGCCGAACGTCGCGTTGAACAGGTTGTCGAGGATCGAGCCCGTCCACTGCAGGTTGCCGCGCACGCTGCGCGGCGACGTATAGTCCTTCGCTGCAAGCAGCACGTTCGGCGCGCTGTTCGAGAACGGGGTTCCCGCGGCGCCGTTCGCGCACTGCGAGGGAATCAGCCCGGGGTTCGTGGCGTAGTCCGTCCAGTCGGGCGCCGGAGCCGCGGCGCCCGCGCACGTGATCTGCTGAAGGGCGTTCGCAAGTCCGGTACTGGCCATCGTGCCCGCGAGAAGCGTCGTGGCGGGCGTGTTCTGGAAGACGCCGACGCCGCCGCGCACCACCGCGCGCGGCCCGCGGAACGCACCGGCAAAACCCGAGACCTGCGGCGCCGTACCGTACGAATACGAGAAGCCGATGCGCGGGCTCGCGAACAGGTGATTCGGCGCCAGATTGTTCGCCGTTCCGAACAGCTGCTGCACCGCCGGATTGAACGCGGCGCCGTTCACGTACTGATTGCCGTCGAGACGCACGCCGTATTGGATCTGCAAATCACTGCTCGCCTTGTACGAATCGCCGAGCGCGAGCGCCGCGACGTACTGCCCGCCGCTCTGCACGTTCGGGCTCAGCGTGCGCGTGAAGAGCGCCGGCGTGCCCGCGGCGAGGTCGCCCAGCGAGTTGAAGTAGAAGCTGCCCAGCGTGTTGTTCGTCTGGTTCAGCGTGTAGTCGTCGCGGCGAAGCTCCGACGAGAGCTTGAGGCGGTGCTTGTTGTTCTCGCTGAACCACGAGAGCGTGTTCGTGAAATCGACGCTGGTGTTGAACGTGCTGGTGTTCTGCAGGGTGCTCCCGCCGAACGAGACGTTCTTCGAGACGTTCGAGCCGTCCGGAAACACCGAGCTGATCAAGACCGATCCGCTCGGAAGCGCGACGAACGGCGAGATGTAGCTGCGTCCGGCGCTCAAGGCAACGCCGCTCTCGCTGAGAATGCCGAACCAGAAATACGTCGAGTGGTGCAGCTGGGCCTGGCCGTTCCAGTTCGTCCGGTCGCCGCTATGGGCGGGAAGCTCCGACGTGCCCGCTCCCAGCGGCGAGATCTTGTTCCACGATCCGAGCATCGTGAGGTTGTACGCCGCGCCGGTCTTCGAGCCGGGGGGCGCGAAGTCGATGACGCCAAGCAGCGAGCCGTTGTCACTGAGCCGTTCGCTCGGCACGCCGCCCACCGTCAGCGGAATCTGCTTCCCCTTCAGGATGGAGAGCAGCCGCTTCACCGAGTCCGGCGCGATACCGGCCGTGATCAACCCCAGCGAGTCGGTGTTCAGCAGCGTGGCCAAGTCGCTCGACCGCTGGCCCAGCTGGTACGAGAAGTTGTAGAACGCCTTGTCGATCGAGATCGGCCCCGACGACTGGCCGCCGAGCGACAAGTTCGTGTATTCCTGCCCAAGGGCACGCGCGGCGCTCGTGGTGAACTGCAGTGGCGGCGCCTCGCCCAGGAGGCTGAACCCCTGGTTGATGAAGTTCGATCCGGAGCGCAGCCTGATGTTCTGGTTCGCGCCGCTGAAGCCGCCGCGCGCGACATCGTACGGCGAGATCGTAAGCGACGCCATCGTCTGCGCATCGCGCGGCAGATTCGACGCGCTGGAGTTCATGCCGTTCAGCGTCGTGCTGTTCTGGTCGGGCGTGAGGCCGAGCACGGAGAAGCCGGAGGGATCGCCGTTCGCGCCCGCCACATAGTTCACGCCGGGGACGGACGCGGCCATGGCCGCCAGATCGCCGAGCTGGTCGGCGGTGAGCGTGGCGTTGTTGATCGACTTCTCCGTGCCGCCGATGTCGGGCTGCACGTCGTTGCGGGTCGCTTTGTCGCGCGGCGCCGTGATCTTCACCTCATCGAGCACGTTCGCCGCGGACATGAGCCGCGCATCGGCCACGAGGATGTCCTCGTCGGCGGCGCGCTTGAGCTCGTATTGTTTGGGCGAATAGCCGAGTGCGACGAACTTCACGAGATAGTCGCCGTCACCGTTCGGAAAGGTGATCGTGTAACGGCCGTTCCGGTCGGTCTTCGCGGAACGATTCACGCCGCCGGAGATCGTCGTCACAGTGACGGTCGCATTCGGGATCGGCACGCTGTCGACCCTCGTCACGCGGCCGCGGATCACGTCGGCGTTTTGCGCGGAAGCCGCACGGGCGAGCGACAGCGATGCAAGAGCAACGAGGACGCACGCAGCGCGCCGAAAATTCACGAGATTTCTCTTGGAATCGGGTCTGATCACGGCGGGATGTCGATTAGGGTCATGCCGGCCCCCAAGGGTTTACTCGCACACGACCCCCGCTGGGAGTATAATCTCGACGCGCTCGATGAGCCTCTACGGATATGCCTCCAGGAGAGTTGGAACCATGCGACCCCCCCATCCCAAGTTCGTTCTGCTCGGCGCTGCGATCCTCTTCGCCGCCGTTGCTCCGCCACTTTCAGGCCAAGGAACAGCACCAATCGCGGAGGAGTTCGAAAAGCTCCATTTCCGCTCCATCGGACCTGCCATCATGTCGGGCCGCATCTCCGACTTCGCCGTGTACGAGGCGAACCCCGCCATCTTCTACGTCGGCACCGCGCACGGCGGCGTCTGGAAGACCACGAGCAACGGCGCGCAGTTCACTCCCCTCTTGCAGGACCGCGGCCTTCTCTCGATCGGCGCGGTCGCCGTGCAGCAGTCGAACCCGAACGTCGTGTGGGTCGGCACGGGCGAGTCGAACAACCGGCAGAGCACGTCGTGGGGCGAGGGGCTCTACAAGTCCACCGACGGCGGCAAGACCTTCACGCACGTCGGCCTGCGCGACTCGAAGCACATCAACAGGATCGTCATCGATCCGCGAAACCCGGATGTCGTCTTCGTCGCCGCGACGGGCCCGCTGTTTGGCTCCGGTGGCGAGCGCGGTCTGTACAAGACCACCGACGGCGGCAAGAGCTGGCGCGCCGTGATCAAGGGCGACGCCGACACGGGCGCCAACGACGTGAGGATGTCGCTCTCGGATCCCGACGTCATGTACGCCTCGATGTATCAGCGCCGCCGCACCGCTTGCTGCATGAACGGCGGCGGACCGGGCAGCGCGATCTACAAATCGACCGATGGCGGTGAAAACTGGACCAAGCTGGCCGGCGGCCTTCCGCCTTCGCCGCTCGGTCGTATCTCACTCGACGTTTATCGCGGCAGTTCGAACATCGTGTACGCCGGCATCGAAGGCCCGGGTGGTGGCGGGGGCGGCGGCGGTGCTGGCGGTGGCGGCGCCGGTCGTGGCGGTGCCGACGCCGGAATCTCCGGCCTCTATCGCACCGACGATGGCGGCGCGTCGTGGCGCAAGGTGAGCAGCGTCAACCCACGTCCGATGTATTTCTCGCAGGTGCGCATCGATCCCAGGACGCCCGACCGCGTCTACATGGGCGGCGTGAAGATGCAGATGACGGCGGACGGCGGACGCTCGATGGAGGGGACCGCCTCGCTCGCGATTCACGACGACATCCACGCGATCTGGGTCGATCCGAACAACTCCGAGCACCTCCTCATCGGCGGCGACGGCGGCATCGGCGCCAGCTACGACATGGCCAAGACGTGGATGTTCGCGGCGAATCTGCCGGTCGGTCTCTTCTACCACGTCGGCTACGACATGGAGATTCCGTACAACGTGTGCGGCGGCATGCAGGACAACTACGACTGGTGCGGGCCGAGCGCGACGCGTCAGTCGGCGGGCATCCTGAACAGCGACTGGTTCCAGATCGCGACGGGCGACGGCTTCGTATCCGTTCCCGACCTGAACAACTCCAGGATCATCTACACGGAAACGCAGGACGGCAACATGCAGCGCCGTGACAAGGTCACCGGCGAGTCGAAGAGCATCCGTCCGAACGCGCTCAACGTGACGCCTGCTCCCGCGACCGGCGAGTCGTACCGCTGGGAGTGGGACACGCCGATGATCATCTCGCCGAACGACAATGGCACGCTTCTGGTGGCCGCGAACAGAGTCTTCAAGTCAACGGACCGCGGCGATTCGTGGACGGTGATCAGCCCGGATCTCACCAGCAACATGAACCGCGACTCCATCACCACGATGGGGCTCAAGGGCGCGGACATCACCGTCTCGAAGAACGACGGCGTGAGCCAATGGCCCGCGATCGTCTCGCTCGCCGAGTCGCACCGCCAGAGCGGCCTCTACTACGCGGGCACCGACGACGGCAACCTCAGCGTCTCTCGCGACGGTGGAAAGTCGTGGCAGAACATCACGAAAAATCTTCCCGGTTTCCCGGCGGGCGGCTGGGTGAGCAAGGTCGCGCCGTCACGCTACGACGCGGCCACGGTGTACATCACGGTCGACAACCACCGGCTCAACGACTACGACACGTACATCTGGGTTTCAAATGATTTCGGCACCTCTTTCCACTCGCTGAAGGCGAACATGCACGGCGAGTCCGTGAAGACCCTCACCGAAGACCAGCGCAATCCGGACGTCCTGTACATCGGCACCGAGACGGGAATCTTCCTCTCGCTCGATCGCGGCAAGAGCTGGCGGCGCTTCCATGCCAACTTGCCGACCGTTCGCGTCGACGAAATCACACTCCACCCGCGCGACAACGCGATGCTCGTCGCGACGCACGGACGCGCCATCTGGATTCTCGATCATCTCGAGCCGATCCAGGAATACACGGCCGCGAAGGCCGCGACCGACGCGAAGCTCTACACGATCCCGGCCGCGCTGCAGTGGAAGTCGAAGAACAGCCTGAACTACGAGTTCTGGGGCCATCAGTACTTCCTGGGCGAGAACCCGTCGTTCGACGCACTGATCCAGTATCAGGTCAACAAGCCGCTGAGTGACGCGAAGCTCCGGATCTCGGACGCATCCGGGAAGACCGTGCGCGATCTCGATCTCGCGGGGAATCGCCTGCAGGCCGGCATTCAGACGGTCTGCTGGGACATGCGCATGGAACCGCTCTCGGGTGATTCAGCGGCGGCGGGCGGCGGACGCGCCGGTGGCGGCGGACGGGGTGCCGCCGTGCCGCGAGTGGTCCCCGGTGTTCCGGTACCACCCAACGCCGCGGGCTATCTCCCGATCAATCCCTGCACCGGCGAGCCGCCCGGCGCGGGCAACGGCCCGTTCGGCGGCAACGCAGCGGCGGCAAATCTCGCTCCACACGTCGTGCCGGGTACGTACACGGTGGCGCTCGTGTCCGGTGGCAAGACGCTCGACAGCAAGTCGATCAAGGTCAGCATGGATCCGGGCATCCCGACATTCACCGATGCGGCGCACCGCCGCTGGAATGAGGTCATCCTCGACCTGCAGGATGCGCAGCGTCACGGCAACGCGATGGAGCGGAAGCTCTCCGCGCTCAACACGGAGATGGCCAACGTCGCGACGAAGTTGAAGACCGCCACGAACGTTCCCGACGCAGTGAAGACCCAGTTCGCCGACGTCAGCAAGCTGTTCGACAGCGTGCGCGTGAAGTTCGGCGTCGGCGCACCGGCGCTCGGGCGGGCAGGCGGCGGTGGCGGTGGACGCGGCGGCGCTGATCCTGCGAATGTCCTCGCGCGCACCGGAGCGATCAAGAGCTCCATCATGGGCGTCTGGGAGACGCCGGGCGCCGGAGCACTGAAGCAGGTGAGCGAGGCGAAGGCGGCGCTCACGAAGGCAATCGCCGAGGCGAACGCGCTGATGCCGAAGATCGAGGCGGTGAGTCAGGCGCTCAAGAAGTACGATGTCACGCTCACCGTGCCGGCGAACAAGTAAGACTAGAAACGAGTAATCGGTCGTTGGTCATTGGTTCTTGGTGCTTGGCTCGTCGGGCCCGGGCCAAGAACCCACCACCAATGACCAACGACCGATTACCCGCTTAAGAATCTCTTATCTGCCGTTCACTTCTTCGGCCACACCACTCCCTGATTCAACGCCGCCACACTGTGCAGCCCCTGATAGACAAACTTCTGTATCCGCTTCCCCTCGTACGTCTCCG
>Ga0208587_1000278_pt1 | contig 28261 bp, 25 predicted proteins | sample NGESurdeep092012_7_FD_184472 | JGI IMG/M metagenome (GOLD analysis project Ga0208587, IMG submission 184472) | Arctic peat soil microbial communities from Barrow, Alaska - NGEE Surface sample 210 deep-092012 (SPAdes) | ecosystem: Environmental > Terrestrial > Soil > Wetlands > Peat ...
GCCCGCGAAACTTCATGAAAAACGCCGGAAGCCTCAGGAGATTCCCCGATGTGCGGGGTGGTTTTTCGCCCCTGCCCCAGCACAAATTCGCGCTCGGTTTCCAGTTCCGGCGACGCCAGGCACATGGCGCCCCCGGCGATCTTGATCGGGTCCGAATTGGACACGCCGATGCGCTTCAAAAACTTGCGGAATCCCAGCTCAAAGCGATTGTCGAAGCACCAGATAATGGCCGCATCGCAGTGGTATTTCTCGCGCGGGGCGTCGAAGTGAAAGACCTTGTTCATGGCGACCGCCTTTCCCTTTCATTGTCGCGCAGCACGTTATAGTCGGAATAGTGCGCTATTTCCTCACCGGCCGTCTGCCCAAAGTCACCTCCATCCTGCTGGTGGAGAGCGGCACTCGCGGCCTGCTCGAGGGCTTGATCCCCGGACTCCGCCAGGCCTGGGGCGACCAGATCCCGATCGATCTGGTCACCTGCTACGCAACCCTGCCCAAGGGCTTCGAGCCCCACAATACGCGCGTCTACCGCGTCGGCGATTACCGTGGGCGCGCCGCCCGCGGACGGCTCTATGGCGAACTCGCCCGTAACCGCTACGCGCTGGTGGGGATCGTCTGCTCCGGCGAAATTGTCATGGCCAAGTGGAAATGGGCGCTGGCGCTGCGCATCCCGGCCAAGCTGTTCATCATTAACGAAAACGGCGATTACTTCTGGTTCGACCGCATGCACCTGGGCACGATTCGCCGATTTGTGCTGTTTCGCTCAGGCCTGGCCGGCTCGGGAGCGGTCCGCACGCTGGTGCGCCTGATTTCCTTCCCGTTCACTTTGCTGTATCTGCTACTCTATGCAACGTCCGCCCATGCCCGTCGGGCATTACGCAAAAACTGAGCTATGAAATCCATTCAAGTCAACGTTCCAGGCGGCCCGGAAAATCTCCAACTGGTCGACATCCCAACACCGCGGCCCGGTCCCCGGCAGGCGCTGGTGCGCATCGTTGCCAGTGGCGTCAACTTCATCGACATCTATTTTCGTACCGGCCTGTACAAAGCCGACCTGCCGATAGCCATCGGCAGCGAAGGCGCCGGCACCGTGGAAGCGGTGGGCGAAGGCGTCACCGAAGTCGCGCCCGGCGACCGCGTAGCCTATGCCATGGCGCGCGGCTCCTACGCCGAGTACGCCGTCGTGCCCGCCGCCCAACTGGTGAAAATCCCCGCACACGTCGATTTCCACAGCGCGGCCGCCGCCATGCTGCAAGGCATGACCGCTCACTATCTCACGCACTCCACGTTTCCGCTCAAAGCCGGCGACACCTGCCTGGTGCACGCCGCCGCGGGCGGCGCCGGCGGATTGACGGTGCAAATGGCCAAAAACATCGGCGCCCGCGTCTTGGGCACGGTTTCCACCGCGGAAAAGGCGCAAATCGCGCGCCAAGCCGGCGCCGACGAAATCATCCTCTATACCGAGCAGGAGTTCGACGTCGAAGCCCGGCGCCTCACCGGTGGCCGCGGCGTCGATGTGGTCTACGATTCCGTCGGCAAGACCACCTTTGAGAAAAGCCTCAACTCGCTGCGCCCGCGGGGCACGCTGGCGCTCTTTGGTCAATCCAGCGGCTCCGTACCGGCCTTCGACCCGGCCATTCTCAACAGCAAGGGCTCGTTGTTCCTCACCCGCCCGAGCCTCGGCCATTACCTGCTGACGCGCGAGGAACTCCTCTGGCGCGCCGGTGAAGTGCTCGACGCGGTGGATGCCGGCAAGCTCCGCCTGCGCATCGATCATACCTATCCGCTGGCCGATGCCGCCAGAGCGCACCGCGATCTGGAATCCCGTAAGACCGCAGGCAAACTGCTCCTCGCCATCGAGTGAGTCATGACGCTCCAGACCAAGGTGACGTTCGGCTCCGTGCTGCTGGCCACCGTCATCGTCACGGCGGTCTCCGGAGTGGATCTGTGCCGTTTCATGGAACTCGAACTGCAAGCCACCCTGGAGCGCGCCGAGGTCATCAAGGATGTGGCCCGGGAAGAAGTCGTCGACACGCACAATCGCCGGCGCGACGTGGCGTTGCGCGAAGCACTGCGCGATCCGGAGCTCAAACGCAACCTTCTGAATCTGCTGCGCTCGCCCAATGGGGTCCTCTGCATTGACATGGTGTCGGCGCAGAACCAGGAGGTGCTGGCCAGCACGCTCGAAAACCGCATCGGCAGCACGGCTTACCCCACGGATTTCAGTACGCTGGTGCTGCAGCGCGGCTGGTTCGAGAAGTTGAACGTACTATTGTTCAAGGACCGCCAGTACTACATGCTGCAGGACCCGGTCGGCTCCAGCGGGGCCACCATTTTCTACGTGCGCGTGGTCATCTACCCGGCGCTGATCCGCCCCTCGCTCAAGGACACGCTTTATCAAAATGCGCAAGTGGCGATTCTCTGCGTGGCCGGCGCCGTCCTGCTGACGTTCCTGTTCTCCATGGCTCTCTTCCGCAGCCTCGGCCACATCGGACAAATGCTCGATCGCGTCGCCACGGGCGATTACGAGCCCGAAAACCTGCCCTCGGGCAAGACCGCCAGCGACGAACTTTCGGTGATGGCGTCCAAAGTCAGTCTGCTCGGCGAGCGCCTGCGCGGGGCCCAATTCGAAGTCTCCGACCTGCGCGGCAACATCGACCACCTGCTGCAGGATCTGGAAGACGCCGTCTTTATCTTCAACCGCGAATTCCGCCTGGTCTTCGCCTCCGGATCGGTCGAGAAGTTTCTCGGCCGCGACCGCGCCGATCTTCCCGGGCAATTGGTGTCCGGCGTGTTCCCGCCCTCCACCACGCTGGGCCTTCTGGTGGCGCAATCCTCGCAAAACGGCCGCGCCATCCGCAACCGCCGCGTTCCTCTCGCCACGCCCGGCCAAGCCCTTGCAGGCCCTGCCGTGGTGCTGCTCTCCGTGGACATACTGGAGAGCCTTCCCGGCGGGCCCGCCGGCGCAAGCGGCATCCTGGTCCGCGTGCGCGACCCGGAGGCGCAGCGCAAGATCAACCGCGAACTCCAGACCGCCGACCGCCTCTCGGCCATCAGCCGCATCACCAGCGGCGTCGCCCACGAGGTGAAAAATCCGCTCAACGCCATCCTGCTGCATGTCGAGGTGGCGCGCTCCAAGCTCTCCCGCGGCGACACGGATGTCGCCGAACAAATGGAAATCATTTCGCGTGAAATTCTCCGCCTGGACCGCGTGGTGCGCACCTTCCTCGATTTCACCCGCCCCGTCGAGTTGCAGTTGGACAACGTCCCCATGCAGGACCTGGTGCGCGAGATCGTCGATCTGGCGCGCCCGCAGGCCGCCGCCGCCAACATCCGGGTGTCGGTCCGTCAGGAGGCCGGAGGCGTCGAAGTGCGCGTGGATCGCGACCTGCTGAAACAGGCCATGCTCAACGTGGTGTTCAACGCCATGCAGGCCATGCCCGAGGGCGGCGAACTGCGCTTCGAAGCCTCGGCCAGCGAGGACACCGCGGAACTGCGCATCTCCGACACCGGCACGGGCATCCCTCCCGAGTTGCGCGAAAAGATTTTTCGCCTCTACTTCAGCACCAAAAAGGAAGGTTCGGGAATTGGTTTGGCCATGACCTTCCGGATCGTGCAACTTCACGATGGTACAATCGATTTCACCAGCGAGCCGGGAAAAGGCACCACCTTCCTGATCCGTCTGCCCATCGCGGTGTGATCCATGAAAGCCAAGGCACTCCTCACCGCTGTCTTCAGCATCCTGCTTGCCGGCTGCTCGCTGCGCGGCAATCCGGCAAAGTCCGCCGCCCCGCCGGCGGCGCCGAAGCCCGTCGTCAACCCCGCACCCGCGCCGCCTCCGCCGGCGCTCTCTATCCCTCAAACCCGGGTCGAGCTACCCCAGCCGCAGCCCGTGGACCCGGCGGCCCTCGCCACCGAAACCATACCGCCGGAGCCGCCGCCCGCCGCCGCCCCGGCCCGCTCGCGGCGCGGCATCCCGGCCGTCAGCCCGGCCGCCGGCCAACCCGCCAGCCCGCCCGCCGCCGCCGCCTCGCCAACCGAGCCGCGCGAAACCGTCCAGGAAATTATCTCGCCCGCCGAGTTAAAGCGCCTCCACGATCGGGCACAGGGCCGCCGTCGCGAGGCCAATCAGATTCTGGATCAGCTCGGCCGGCGCCCGAAGACCAGCGCCCAGCAAAACGTGGAAGCTACGATCCGGAGTTTCCTCGCGCTCTCCGAAGAAGCCGAGAAGCACAACGACCTGCGCCAGGCGGATGCCCTCGCCGAGCGTGCCCAGATCCTCGCCAAGGAATTGCAGAGTGGAAAATAGCCAATACGAACAGCGCCGGCGGGCCGTTGCCGCCGCGCTACCGGAACGTAAACTCGATTGCCTGCTGGTGGCCTTCAGTCCCAACCTGCGCTACCTCTCCGGCTTCACCGGCAGCAACGGCGCCCTGCTGATTCTTCCCGGGCGGAGCATCCTGTTCACGGACCCGCGCTACAAGACGCAGGCCGCCCAGGAATCCACCTGCAAGATCCGCGTCTCCAAAGGGCCGCTGGTGCTGGACCTGCTGGCCACCCTGAGCAAAGCCGGCGTCAAGCGGATTGGCTACGAGCCCGCGCGCATGACCTGCGACACTTTCGAGTCCATCAAGTCGCGGCTCCCCTTGCGCGCCTCGCTGGAACCGGTCACCGGCTGGATCGAAGAGTTGCGCATGGTGAAATCCGCCGCCGAACTCGTCCTCATCCGTCAAAGCGTCGAGACCAACTCTCGCGCCTTCGAGCAGACCATCGCCCGCATCAAGCCCGGCATCCGCGAACGCGATCTCGCCGCCGAACTCGAATACCGCATGCGCCGGCTGGGCGCCGAAAAGCCCAGCTTCGAGACCATCGTTGCCGCCGGAGTCCGCTCCGCCCTGCCCCACGCGCAACCCACCGCCGCGCGCCTTACGCCCGGCGACCTCGTAGTGGTCGACATGGGCGCCTTTCAGGACGGCTACGCCAGCGATATGACGCGCATGCTCTCGGTGGGCGCCCCCAACGCCAAAGTCAAACGCATGTACCGCGCCGTGCGGGAGGCGCAACTCGCCGCCATCGACGCGGTACGCCCCGGCGTCACCACGGTCAGCGTGGATGCCGCCGCGCGCCGCGTCCTCGCCGGCTATGGTCTCGACCATTGTTTCATCCACTCCACCGGCCACGGCCTGGGCCTGGAGATCCACGAACCGCCCCGGCTCGGCAAGCGCGATCGCCACCGCCTGCGCCCCGGTATGGCGATCACCATCGAACCCGGCGCCTACATCGAGGGCTTCGGCGGCGTGCGCGTCGAAGATACCGTGGTGGTCACCGAAACCGGCTGCGAGGTCCTCACCTCCACGCCGAAAGACCTGCACATCGTTTGACAGATGGGGGACAAACAGACCGGGGGGACAGACAACCCGGGGACCGACCCGCGCCCAGAGGGCACCCGCCACGCGGCGCAAAAGGCGCGCCTTGGGACAGGCAGGTCTGTCCCCTAAGCCGTTTTCTTCCGCGCTTTCAGAAACCTGCGCGCTTTCGCGCTGGTTGCCGGCCGCGGATTCCCCAACTGGCGCGCCGCAAACAGCCGCAGCACCCGCCGGTCGGGCAGCAGATCGGCCAGTTGTTCCAGCGCCCGCAAGGCGTGCCCGATCGCCACGTTGCGGCACTCCGGCGTGGCGTATTCCACGCGCTCCACCCGCATGATGCGCAGCAAAATGCGTCTCACCAGGTGTGGTTTGGCCAGGCCGATGATGGCAGCCCCGCGAATGGCATTCGCCGCCGTGATCATGTTCGGCCCGGAGATCAGGTCCAGGTACCGGTCCAGGATGGCTTCGATCTTTCCCGCGCGATCCACCCGCGCCAGGTTGGCGAGCGTGAGCGTCGCATTCCACTTCAGGATTTGGTTGTCGTGGTCCAGCATCGCCGCGAAGAAGTCGAAGTGCGGATAAAGCAGCTCGGGCAGCCGCTCGCTCATAATCCGCAGCGCCTTGCTGGCGCCGAATTTCACGCCCGCCCGCTTGGCGCCAATCCCCGCGAGTACTTCTTCAATTAACTCATGGTTGTGTTCCACCGCGTCCGCCAATGGCGCGACCTCGGGACCACGCTTCGACCGTTCCGGCCGTGCGCTCCGTGCTGATCGTTGCGGCATAAGCCTGGACGATATTTACACCCCTGCGCCGCCGTTTGCAAGCCTCCCGTGTAGGCCCATCGCGTCCGCAACCCGCTCGGCGGGTCATTTCCGCAACTGGCCGTTCGGCTGCGTCTGGCCGTCCCCGGACCATTGAATCATGGGGCGCTGCTTCCGTGTGGCGCAGTCTCTCAGAAACAAATTGATGAGGTTCTGATATGGCATCCCCAGATCGGCCGCCATTTGCTTGAAGTAGTCCACCGCCGCGGCATCGAGGCGAATCGTGATCTGGCGCTTGAGCCGTTTGACGTAAGGGTTCTTGCGGGACTCGGAAAAATCGTATTCGCTTCTCATCGGAAACTCCAGTAGACTTCTTCTTCACGCGGTGTGGCGCGCTGGGCGGAGATCAGGCGAATCACCGCATCGGCTTCCCGATAGCAATGAGTGACGATGAGGCATTGCGCCTGAAAGCTGTAACCCAGCAGCAGAAATCGTTCTTCTTCATCGGAATGATCCGGATCGTCAATCAAGCGCGCCTTCTCATCGAGAAAAACGGTCTGAGCTTCGTCAAAGGAGACGCCATGCTTGGCAAGGTTCGATCGGGCCTTCCGGGGATCCCAGGCAAATTCGATATTGCCCACAGCCTTATTTTAGCAATATCGAGCGCCACGCGCTTGTCCCAGTACCGCACCCACAAGACTTCGCCTTGCGTGATGCTTCGTACGTTCGCGCCGTGAGTGCCGCGCGGCGGGGTGGCATACAGCCGCTCACACCGGGAGCCGCGCCGGCGGGAACGCTCCTGCTGCATTCGGCCCAAAAATTGCGGCTTGACATCCCTACCCGGGCAAGCGCATATTGTGGTTGTAGGCCCGATTATCTGTAGCGGGTCCCGATCCTCCGAACGGGAGGAACCAACGACAAGGAGGAATTTCATAGAACCAGTTCATCAGATGGGCGGCTTCCGGCTTCCTCATCGGACCCGCTGCGAACCCTGACGCGTTGGATACCTCTCTGTAGGGAATTGGCGCCGCGGTCATTGAACCGCTAGTCCATCCGGTTTGCAGGTACGCTGGTCCCAGGGGTTGGCGGCCGCCCTTTTCTTTTTCCCCAGCCCTCCAGTGACCTGTCCATGGCTCCCGACCCCGCGCGCAACGGCCCCGCGCTACACTAGGCTTTCGATTTCCCAACCGTGAACGCCGTTGAATTCCAGGGTGTTTCGAAAAGCTACGCGATCTACGACGCGCCGGGCGACCGCCTGAAGGAGTTGCTGTCCCTGAATCGTCTGAAGCGCCACCAGGATTTCTGGGCGCTGCACGACGTCAGCTTCGAGGTCAAGCGCGGCGAAACTTTCTGCATTGTGGGGGAAAATGGCTCCGGCAAAAGCACTCTTTTACAGATGGTCGCCGGAATTCTTCATCCCACTTCCGGTACGGTCGGGATCTACGGACGCGTCTCGGCCCTGCTCGAACTCGGCGCCGGATTCAACCCCGAATTCAGCGGCCGCGATAACGTTTACCTCAACGGCTCCATCCTCGGGCTGACGACCCGCCAGATCGATCAGCGCTACAAAGACATCGCCGCGTTCGCCGAAATCGGCAACTTCATCGATCAGCCGGTGAAGACGTACTCCAGCGGCATGGTGGTGCGCCTCGCGTTCGCCGTCGCCATCAACGTCGATCCCGAAATCCTGCTGGTCGATGAAGCCCTCGCAGTGGGCGACATTTACTTCCGCCAGCGCTGCATGCGCAAGGTCCACGAACTCCGCCAGCGCGGCATCACCATCCTGTTCGTCTCCCACGCCGTCAGCGACGTCAAGGCCATCGGCGACCGCGTCCTCTGGCTGGATCACGGCCGCATGATCGACGTCGGCGAACCCGACCGGGTGGTCTCCAAATACCTCGCCGCCATGACCGAGAAGGATTCCACCTATCTCCTGCTGAAATCCGCCACCGATCCACCACCGCGCCGCGGCGGTCTCATGACAGCCCCCGAAATCGTCGAAACCATCCCCAATATCGACCACCGTTTCGGCGATGGCCGCGCCGCAATCATGGGCATCGCCGTGCTTGATGAGCAGGGCCGCACGCTCCCCATCCTGGAGCCCGGTTCGCGCATTCTGGTGCGCATCAGCGTGCGCGCCACGGCCGATGTGGCCCTGCCCATCGTCGGCTTCATGCTGCGCAATCAGTTGGGCATGGATTTTTCCGGCACGAATACGGCGCGCGAAGGCTACGAACTTGCCCCGCTCCAAACGGGCGATGTCACCACGGTGGATTTCTACCTCGATCTGCCCGAGCTCTATCCGGCCGCCTTCTCGTTCTCCCCGGCGATTGCCGACGGCACCCTCATGGGTTACCAGATGTGCGATTGGATCGATAACGCCATCACGCTGCAAATGGGCCGCTCCGAAGCCCAAGTCTACGGCTACCTGCACCTGCCCTGCCGGGTCGAAGTCAACGCGCGCATCCGCACCGAGCGGCACCTGGAGCAAGACCTGGAGAATCACCTTGGCTGAGTTCACCGGCGAACGGCTCATCCCCGGCGAGGTCGATATCGACCTGCTCAACGAGCACATGGCGCGCTACCACTTCGCGGTGCGCCTGGCCCGCGCCAAACGCGTCCTGGATGCCGGCTGCGGCGCCGGCTACGGATCCGCGGAACTGGCCGATGTGGCCGAAAGCGTCACGGCCATCGATATCGCGCCCGCAGCCGTGGAATACGCACGCGCCCACTACGCGCTCCCCAATCTCGCCTTCGAACAGGCTTCGTGCACCCAACTGCCCTACGCCGATGGCGCCTTCGATCTGGTGGTCGCCTTCGAAGTCATCGAGCACCTGGAAAACTGGCGGGACTTTCTCCAGGAAGTCCGGCGTGTGCTGGCTCCCGCGGGACAGTTGATCGTGTCCACGCCCAACCGGCTCTACTACACCGAATCGCGCGGTACCGAGGGCGCCAACCCCTTCCACGTTCACGAATTCGATTTCGACGAATTCACTCGCGAGCTCAAGCAATTCTTCCCGTACGTCTCCATGTTCCTGGAAAACCACATCGAAGGCGTCACCTTCCAGCCTTTCCAGCCGCTCGAGCCCGGCCATACCGTGGAAACCCGCGTGGATGCCGCCGAGCCGGTTCCCGACGAGAGCCACTTCTTCCTCGCCGTCTGCGCCCACCGCCCGCAGATCGGCAACCCGACTTTTGTTTACGTGCCGCGCGTGGCGAACCTGCTTCGCGAACGCGAGCGCCATATCGCCAAGCTCGAAGGCGAACTTGCCACCAAGGACCAATGGCTCGACAAAGCGCAGTTGGATCTGGCCGAATTCGACCGCGAGCACCGGAAGCTGCTGGTCATGTTCCGCGAGCAGAAAGAAGAATTGGAGCAAAGCAACCGTTGGGCGGAGGAGTTAAACGCCGCGCTCGCCGCCCGCGGAGCGCGCATCGACGAGCTTCAGGAGGAACTCGCGCGCGATCAGGAAAACGCGCGCACAGTGGTCGCCGCATACAACGCCAAGATTGCCGCCCTGGAGCAGGAAGGCCGCGAAAAAGCCCAATGGGCCCTCGACATCGAAGCCCGCCTCAGCGCCGAAATCCGTAACATCGCCGATGCGCTGACCGAAACCGCCGCCACCCTGGAGCAGACCGAAAAAGATCTGCAAGAGCGCACGGTCTGGGCGTTCCGGCTGGAGCAAGAGAAACGCCAGCTCGAAGACCTGCTCCACATGGTGCGCGCCTCCCGATGGGTCAAGCTGGGGCGCAAGGTAGGCCTCGGCCCCGCGCTCTGACATGGCCTTCCTGAAACGCCTCATCCGTGCGCTCCCGCTGCTATTGCTCTCGCCATTCCTGATGGCGATCAGCTTCCTGGCTCTGGTTTTGGTGCAGCTCTTCACGCGGCGCGGCGGCAGGATTCCTCCGCCGGCCGATGTGGCGCAGGCACTCGTGCCTGCCGTGTCGAGACTCCTCTCGACACCTGTTCGCGGGCCTGACACGGTGTCGCAAGCAAGCGTCGGCATGAGTGCCGACGCGGCAGGCAGGAGTGCCTGCGCCACCGTCGTCATCCCCAACTGGAACGGGAAAGACCTGCTCGCCAAATACATCCCGAGCATCCGCACCGCGCTCGCCGGCAACTCCGCCAACCAGATCCTGGTGGTCGACAACGGCTCGACCGATGGCAGCGCCGATTTCCTGCGCGCGAATTTCCCCGAAATCACCGTCCTCGCCCTGCCCCAAAACCTGGGCTTCGGTGGCGGCTCCAATGCCGGCTTCCGCGCCGCCCGGAACGACATCGTCGTCCTGCTGAATAGCGACATGCGCGTGGCTCCCGACTTCCTGGCGCCCCTGCTCGAAGGCTTCAGCGACCCAGAGGTCTTCGCCGTCTCCTGCCAGATCTTCTTCACCGACCCAACCAGGCTCCGCGAGGAGACCGGCCTCACCCAGGGCTGGTGGCAGGACGGCAGCCTACGGGTCCGCCACCGCATCGACGGCGGAGTTGACGACCTCTTCCCCTGCTTCTACGGCGGCGGCGGCAGTTGCGCGTTCGACCGCTCGAAGTTCCTCGAACTCGGCGGATTCGACCCCCTGCTGGAACCCTTCTACCTGGAAGACACCGACCTCGGCTACATGGCATGGAAGCGCGGCTGGAAGGTCCTTTACCAGCCCCGCAGCGTGGTATTCCACGAGCACCGGGGCACTATCGGCAAGAAGTTCACCGAGGAACGGATCCAGGCGGTCCTCAAGAAAAACTACGTCCTCTTCTGCTGGAAGAATATTCACGAGTGGCCGCGCCTGGCGGCGCACTTCTTCTTCGCCTGGGCCGGCGCCGTTCTTGCCGTGGTGTTCGGCGACATCCCGCTGCGCCCGAACTTCGCCGCCCTCTGGTGGGCCTTCCGGGAGCTTGCGCAAGCCATGCGCTCGCGGCGCCGCGCGCTGGCTCTCGCTCGGGTCACCGACACCGAAGCCTTCAGGCGCCCGCTGGGCGGCTACTTCCGCGATCGCTTCGCGGCCATGGAGCCCGCTCCGGATCGTGTGCGCGTCCTGTTCGTCTCGCCTTACCCCATCTGCCCGCCCATCCACGGCGGCGGCGTCTTCATGTACCAGACGCTGCGCGAGATGGCGAAGCTCGCCGAAGTTCACGTCCTCGAACTGCTGGACTGGCCGTCGCAGGAAGCGGACAACCAGGAACTGCGCGCGTTCTGCGCCTCCGCGGAGTGGCTGGTGCGGCCCACCGGGCGGCCCAAAGGCATGGGCTCGCTGGAACCGCATGCGGTTCGCGAGTTTGCCAATGGCGATCTGGAATGGCTCATCCACCGCCAACTGTATTGCCGCCGGATCGATGTGCTGCAACTGGAGTACACGCCCATGGCGCAGTACCGCGGCGAGTTCCGCCGCATCGCCACGGCGCTGTTCGAGCACGACATCTACTTCCAGTCCATCGGGCGCGGCCTGGGCCACATGATCGGCGTCTTGGGTGAGATGAAGGCGCGCATCGAATACCTGCGCGCCCTGCGCTACGAACTCGGCGTGCTGCCCGCCTTCGATCAGGTGCAGGTCTGTACGCCGGCGAACCGCGATTACCTGCTGAGTTTCCGCCCCGAACTGGCGCCCCGCATGCGGGCCGGTCTGCGCGCCGGCATCGATAGCGGCCGCTATCCGTTCCAACCGCGCGGCCGCGAGCCCCTGACCATGCTCTTTCTCGGCAGTTGGCGCCACGACCCCAACCGCGTCGCCGTGGACTGGTTCGTCCGCCAGGTGCTGCCTCTGATCCTCGCCCAGGAACCCGGCGCCAAACTCGTCATCGCGGGTAGCGATCCGCCGCCGGAACACACCTACGCCGATCACGCCGCGCACATGCAAATGCTCGGCTACGTGGAGGATGTCCGGGAAGCGCTGGCGCGCTACGCTATCTTCGTGTGCCCGATTCTCAGTGGCTCGGGAGTGCGCGTGAAGTTGTTGGAGGCGTTCGCCGCGGGCATCCCGGTGGTGTCCACGAAAGTGGGCGCCGAAGGCCTGGCCGTGAAGGACGGCGATTTCTGCGCCCTGGCCGACGAGCCGGCGGAATTCGCCGCCCGCGTCATCGCCCTCCTGCGCGACCCCGAGCGTGCTGCCGCCATGGCGGAGCGTGCCCGCGCCGAAGTGGAATCCCAATGGGACATGGCCGCTATCACGCGGTGCCTGGTGGAAAGCTACCGCGACCTGGTGAAGGAGAAGCGAGAGAGAGGATGAGGGAAGATGTGGGTTCAACGCAGAGACGCAGAGAGCGCAGAGATAAGCGCAGAGAACGCATTATAAGGCGGCGTCGCGGGGGTGGGGCGGAAAACGCGGGGAGAACGCCCGTCGAGACTCGCCGAACGTGTTTTTGGTTTTCTCTGCGCTTCCTCTGCGCTCTCTGCGTCTCTGCGTTGAAGGGGCTGCCTCCCGTGCCCTACTTCGCTTTCGGATTCAGATCGCGCTTGAGGCGGCTTACAATGTCGTTGGCCGTGCGATCCATTTCTTTCGGAGTCACACCCTTGGCAGGCTGGTACACCGACCAGACCACCTGCCGCGACTTGGCGTCCACCAGGAAGACGGTGCCCTTGGCGCGCCCGAACGACGAATTCGCTGCCGGACTCGACAGCTTGTTCACCGTATCGCCCAGCATCGGGTTAGCCTCGTCCCCGGTCTTCTCCGCTTTCGCGGGCGGCGCCGGCTTCTGGCTTTCCGGCGTAGGGAAGATCTCTTCCAGTTTCATCTGGAAGGCTTCGCCGATCTGGTCCGTGAACACGGCATCGGCAAGTTTCGGGTCGGTCACGATCTGGAAGACGCGGTCCGAGGTGAGGCGGTTTGCCAGAAACTGGTCCAGGCCCTTGGACATCTTGAGCAGGTACACCGTGTGCACGTTGGCCAGATCCGCCGCGCACACTAGCGCCGCCGAGCAGGAGAAAAGGAGCGCAAGCCGCTTCATAGAACCCATGATATCCAGACGCGCGGCGTCGGGAAAAAGACGGACCCATGTATAAATCCCTCAGCATCACCGTCATCATTCCGTGCCTCAACGAAGAGCAGGGCATCGACAAGGTGCTCCGCGCCATGCCGGACTTCGTCGATGAGGTGATCGTGGTGGACAACAACTCCACCGACCGTACCAGCGAGGTCGCTATCGCGCTGGGCGCCAAGGTGGTGCGCGAACAGGTCCGCGGATACGGCCGCAGCTACAAACGGGGATTCGCCGAGGCCACCAGCGACCTCATCATCACGCTCGACGGCGACCACAGCTACCCGGTGGACGCCATTTCTTACCTGATCGAGGCCTTCCTGCACCTGGGAGTCGATTTCCTCAACGCCTCGCGTTTCCCCGTGCGCGACCGGCGCGGCATGAGCCTGATCAACGAGATTGGCAACCTGGGCCTCTCGCTGGCCATGTCGCTTCTCTATTTCCGCTGGGTGCGCGACTCGCAATCCGGCATGTGGGTTTTCCGCCGCTCCATCCTCCAGGACATGAAGCTGGAATCCGACGGCATGGGCTTCAGCGAGGAGATCAAGATCGAGGCCCTGCGCGATTCGCGGATTCGCTTTGGCGAAATTTCGATTATGTACACTTCGCGCACGGGCGAAACCAAGCTCAATCTCTGGCGCGACGGTATGCAGAATCTTCTGCTCCTATTCAAGAAGCGCTTCTTGCGATGAACATCAGCGCCATTGTGCCCGTATGGAATGGCCGCGACCTGCTGGCGCGCCTGCTGGCCTCTCTCGAAGCGCAGACTCGGCCCGCCGCCGAACTGCTGATCGTCGACAACGGCTCCACCGATGGCGCGCCCGACCTGGCGCGCGCCCACGGCGCCCGCGTGATCGCCATGGGCCGCAACGCCGGATTCGCCGCGGCCGTCAATCGCGGCATACGGGAGGCCAGCCACCCGTTGGTCGCGATCCTCAACTCCGATGTCGAACTGGCCCCCGACTACCTGGAGAAACTCGCCGCCGTCAACGCGCCTTTCGCCACCGGCAAGATCCTCAGCCCAGCGGGTCTCCTCGATGGAACCTTTGACCTGACCTGTCGCGGCGCCACTACATGGCGCGGCGGCGCCGGCCACCCCGATGCTCCACCCTTCGACCGGCCCTTTGATCAACTACGCGACATCACGTCGCCGCCATGGACGGCCGTCCTCTACCGCGCCGAGGTTTTCCGCCAGGTGGGCCTGCTCGAGGAATCCTTCGAATCCTATCTGGAGGATGCCGATTTCGGATTGCGCTGCGCCGCCCAGCGCATCACCGGCCGCTACGTTCCCGAGGCGCGGGCGATCCACCTGGGGAGCGCCGCGCTGGGCCGCTGGCATCCGGAGACGGTGCGCCGCATGGCGCGCAATCAACTGCTGCTCGCGGCCCGTCACTATGCAGCCCGGCACCTGTGGCCGGTCCTCGTCGCCCAGCTCCTTTGGGGCGCTGTCGCCCTTCGCCATGGCCGCGGACTCGCGTGGGCGCGCGGCAAGTTCCAGGGCCTTTGCCTTTTCTCCGCCGCCCGTACGCAAAACTTTCAAAAAGATCCGGAACTTCTCGAACAAGTGCTGCGATCGAATGAACAGTTCATTCGGGCCGCCAGTCAGGACACGTATTGGACACTGTACTTCCTGCTCACCGGCGGGGCAAAGTGACACATGAGCGACATCGGCATTATTATCGTCACTTATAACTCCGCGGCCGAGATCGGCGCTTGCCTCGAGGCGGCGCTCGCCTCCGGCGCCGAAACCATCGTAGTGGACAACGCGTCGCGGGACGGCACGATCGCGGAAGTCGCCCGCCGCGGGGTGCGTTTGATCGCCAATTCGGAGAATCGGGGCTTTGCGGGGGCCGTAAATCAAGGTTTTGGCGCGTTAAACAGCCCTTATGTGCTGCTGTTAAATCCAGATGCCGTGATTCAGACCAGTTTGGAACCTCTCCGGCAGGCCTGCGATCTGCCCGGTGCCGCCGGCGCCGGCGGAAAACTGCTGGACGCCAGCGGTCGGCCGCAGGTTGGATTCATGGTGCGGGGACTGCCGACTCCTGCCACCCTGGCGTTGGAAGCTCTCTTGCTTAATAGAATCTGGCCGGGGAATCCGGTGAACCGCCGCTACCGCTGCCTGGACTGGGATAGTTCCACATGTTCGAAGGTGGAGCAACCCGCTGGTGCGTTTTTGATGGTGCGCCGCGCGGTGTGGCAGGAACTGGGCGGGTTGGATGAAAGTTTCTTCCCGTTGTGGTTCGAAGATGTGGATTTCTGCCGCAGAATTCGAGATCGAGGGTTTAGTTTGTATTACATCCCGGAAGCTGTTGCGAAACACACAGGCGGCCACTCGGTGCCGAACCTGCCACTGGAGATGCGGCTGATTTACTGGTATCGTGGTTTACTAAGGTATTCAGCCAAGCACTTCGGTCCGTTCGCGTTCCGAGCGGTGTGTCTGGCCGTCGTGACGGGCTCCTTTCTGCGCGGCATTGCGGAATCGGCCTTGCATTGCAGCTTCAAACCCATGGCAGCATATGGGAAAGTCGCGGGTCTGGCGGCCCGCTCTCTTTTTAGCGGGTTTTAGGACCACGTAGTACACTATCGGGTTCTCAGGTTCTTGTTCATGGCGCACAACGACGTCGTATCCGTCACGATAGTGACCTACAATAGCGGCCGGTTCATCAAGCGGTGCCTGGAATCCGTTCTCGCACAGCGCTATCGGCTGAAAGAGATCATCGTCATCGATAACGCCTCTGGCGACGGCACCATCGACATCCTGGAACAGTTCGAAGATCGTTGTCAGGTTTACTACAACGACGAGAATGTTGGATTCGCCGCGGCGCAGAATCAGGCGATCCGGCTCTCCAACGGCGATTGGGTGCTGACCCTGAATCCCGACGTGCTGCTGCTGCCGAACTTCATTCAGGCGCTGGTGGATGCCGGCCAGTTCGATTCCAAGATCGGCGCGGTTTGCGGCAAGCTGCTCACCATGACGAGCCACTTCGAGATTCCCGAGAAGCCCGTGGTGGATTCCACCGGCATCTATTTCAACCCCATGCTGCGCCACCTGGACCGTGGCAGCCAGGAAGTGGATAACGGCCACTACCTGCAATACGAATACGTCTTCGGCGCCACCGCCGCCGCCGCGCTCTACCGCCGCGCCATGATCGACGATATCTCGCTCGACGGCGAATTCTTCGACACCGATTTCTTCGTCTACCGCGAAGACGCCGACGTCGCCTGGCGCGCGCAGTTGATGGGGTGGAAGTGCCTGTACGCACCCTACGCCCGCGGCTATCACGTGCGCAAGGTGCTGCCCGGCAACCGCAGGGCGCTGCCGCCAGAGATCAACATGCACTCAGTGAAGAACCGCTTCCTGATGCGCATCAAGAACATCTCGCCGCACCTCTACTGGCACAACTGGTTTTCCATCACGGCGCGCGACCTGATGGTGGTGATGTGCTGCCTGATGTGGGAGCACACGTCGCTGAAGGCCTTCTGGCTTCTCGGCAAGAACCTGTCCCGCGTCCTGGCGAAGCGCCGCCGGATTCAGGCCGCCCGCCGCGTGGACGATCAATACATGGCGAGTTGGTTCCAGTACGCGCCGGTGAGCAAGCAGGCGCCCAAGAAGATGGCGCGCATGCTCCCGCGTTCCGAAACCGCCAAGACGTAAGTGCGCATCGCTCTGCTCGGCACCCGCGGCATTCCCGCCAATTACGGCGGATTCGAAACCTTCGCCGAAGAGCTCTCCGCGCGCCTGGTGGAACGCGGCCATCAAGTCACCGTCTACTGCCGCGAAGTGCCTGCGGAACCCGTGTACCGCGGCGTGCGCCTGCAATATCTCCCGACCATCCGGCACAAGTACTTCGACACCATCGCGCACACCGCGGTCTCCACCTGGCATCTGCTGCGCCACCGCCCCGATGTCGCGCTCTACTGCAATGGGGCCAACGCCATCTTCACGGTGTGGCCGCGCCTGGTGGGCGTCCCGGTGGCGCTCAACGTGGACGGCATCGAGCGCAAGCGCAAGAAGTGGAACCGCGCGGCGCGCGCGTGGTACCTGGTGTCGGAGTGGCTGACCAAGTTCTGCCCGACGGTGGTGGTCACCGACGCGCGGACCATTCAGCAATACTATCGCGCGCGTTACGGCAAGCCGAGCGTCTTCATCCCTTACGGCGCCGAAGTGGGGAAAGTGGACAGCGCGGAGGTGCTGGCCAGGCTGGGGCTGGAGTCCGGCCGCTATTTCCTCTACGTAAGCCGCCTGGAGCCCGAGAATCACCCCCTCGAAGTGCGCCAGGCCTTCGAACAGGTGGTCACGCCGATGAAACTGGCGCTGATCGGCGACGCCCCCTACGCCCACGAGTACATCCGCCAGGTGCGCGACACCAGCGATCCGCGCATCGTCATTCCGGGCGCGATCTACGGCGCGGGCTATGGCGAACTCGGCTCGCACTGCTTCGCCTACGTGCATGCCACCGAGGTGGGCGGGACGCATCCCGCGCTGATCGAGGCGATGGGCCGCGGGGCGCTGGTGCTCTACCGCAATACTCCGGAAAACGCGGAAGTGGCCGGCGACGCCGGCATCCCTTTCGAACCCGGGGAACTCGCCGCCACGCTGCGCCGCTCTCTCGCCATGCCGGAGCTCGACCGCGAACGCCTGCGCCAGGCCGCCATGGCCCGCGTGCGAGCCCGCTATTCCTGGGACGCGGTCACCGACGCGTATGAAAAGTTGCTGAAGGGAATGCGCTAACGCAGCTACGCGGCCTGGTGGACAGGTTCGTGGTGAAGCCGCATTAGTTGCTCTGCCTTCAATGCGACCATGGCATAGGTTTTTCCGTTATGATCGGCGAACTCGACTTCGTAGACACCGGGAGCCCAGGCCTCGACCACCGTGCCGGCCTGGCCGCGCACCAAGCCCGTTTCGGGTAGGTCTTCGAGCAGTGCAACCACCGAATGCATCTCAACGCCCGTCATCACGAACCGTCCTATTCGTGCGTGCTCCTGTCAAACAGAAACTCTCTTCCCGTTCACCGTCACGTTTTCCAGCGTCAGCCCCGTGACGTTCTCCGTCACCGCGGCCTTCGCGGCGTTTTCAAAGGTGCAATTCTTCAGACGGATGTTGGTAACGGGGGCGTTCTTGAAACCGCGCAGCGACCACGCGTTGGCGCACTTCTTGACCTCTAAATTCACTACTTCGACATCGCGCACCACCGGAGTGAACGGCCCCTTCTCGCCTTCCTCGTAGTAGAAATCGACGTCGATGGCGGCTGCCGCCACCTGGCCGCACTTCACGTTGCGCATGTAGACATGCTCGATCACGCCGCCGCGGATCGCGTTGTTCTTGAAGCGCAGCACGCGGTCCAGGTGCGGGCTGTCCATCTGGCAATCCTGCGCGAACACGTTGCGGATGTCGCCGGAGCATTCGCTGCCCATGGTGACACCACCGTGGCCGTCCTTCATGATGCAGTTCTGCACGATGAGGTTCTCGCTCGGCGCGTGCAATCGGCGGCCATCGGCGTTGCGCCCGCTCTTGATGGCGATGCAATCGTCGCCGGTATCGAAGGTGCAGCCGTCGATCAGCACGTCGACGCACGATTCGGGGTCACAGCCATCGTTGTTGGGACCGTGGCTGGAGACGGTCACGTTGCGCGCCGTAACGTTCTTGCACAGCACCGGGTGCATTTCATACATCGGCGAGTTGACGATCGTGATGTCCTCAATCTGCACGTGGGTGCAACGGTAGGGCTGCACGAACATGGGCCGCAGATAGCCGCCGTCGCCGAACTTGCGCTCCGCGACGGGTGTACCCTTCTCGACCATCTCGGCCAGGGCGGCGCGGGCCTTGGGCTGATTCTGGTCGTCCGGCCCTCGCTTTCTGGCCCACGGCCACCAGTGCTCGGCGTTCGCCTGGCCGTCCAAAGTGCCGCCGCCGGTGATCCCGATATTCTCCTGGTCCAGCGCGTAAATGAAGGGCGAGTAGTTCATGCACTCCATCCCCTCAAAGCGCGTGAGCACGATGGGGTACAGCGTCGGGTTGGGGTCGAACCGGATGGTCGCGCCCTTCTGGATCACCAGGTTGACGCCGCTCTTGAGGTGGATGGCGCCGGTCAGGCAGACGCCCTCCCGGACCACCACGCGCCCGCCGCCCGCACGGTTGGCTTCCTCGATGGCCTTGCGGAAAGCTTCCGTGCAATCCGTTTTGCCGTCCGGTTTGGCGCCGTAGCGGGTCACGTCGAAATCCCGATTGGGGAACTTCGGCGGTTGAATGCGTTTCAGGATCTGCGGATAGAGCGTGGTCCAAGGATCGTCGGCGGCCCATGCGCGGGAACCGGCGAACGCGGCGCCCGCCACGGCTGCGAGGGCATGGCGGCGTGTGTAGGTAGACATCTGAACCGATGGTATGGCCGCGCAATACCTGCGTCAAGGGGAGAATCGTTAAGTGGGCCTAAAGATACTGTTTTCGGAATTTCACCTCCGCTATTGAACTATAATTTGGGTGGATCCCAACATGCTTACTTTGGAAAAATTCTCCCTCGGTGTAGGAGACCGTTTCGCGCACCAAGCCAAGGCGCAGTTGCAGGCTTGCGTGATGGCTGCGGCCCGCGGCGTCACCGTAATCCCCGTGTGGAACAAATCCAATCGCGAGCATGGCATCGTGGGCTCGGAACCCGCCAGCGTGCGCGCCGCCGCCGATGAGGCGGTGCGGCAATCTGGCTGGAAACAGCCGTACCACGTGGACGCCGATCACATCAACCTGGGTACCGTGGACCGCTTCATCGAGACAAGCGATTTCTACACGCTGGACGTAGCCGCGGCCATCGGCCAGCCGGCCGAGGCGGACCGCGTCGAGGCTTTCATCGAGCGTCATGCGGAACTCCAGGGAACCGTGAGCATCCCCGGCATCGCCCAGCCCTTCACCATCGACCGCGAAGCCATCGCGCACATCGTCCGCAAGTATCTGGCTGCCGTGCAGCAGGCGGGCGCCATCTACCGGCACGTGGACGAGAAGCGCGGCGGCCGCGAGTTCATCACCGAGGTTTCGATGGACGAGACCGATGCGCCGCAGACCCCGCCGGAACTGCTGGTCATCCTGGCCGCCATCTCCGACGAGCAGATTCCGGTACAGACCATCGCCCCCAAGTTCACCGGGCGCTTCAATAAGGGCGTCGATTACGTGGGCGATGTGGTTCAGTTCGAGAAGGAGTTCAGCGAAGATCTGTCGGTGATTGCCTTCGCCATCCGCCAGTACGGCCTGCCGGCCAACCTCAAGCTGAGCGTGCATTCGGGCAGCGACAAGTTCTCGATTTACGCCCCGATCCGGCGAGCGCTGCAACGGTTCGGCGCGGGAGTCCACCTCAAGACCGCGGGCACCACCTGGCTGGAAGAGTTGATCGGCCTGGCCGAAGCCGGCGGCGAGGGTTTGGATCTGGCGAAGCAGGTGTACGCCAAGGCATTTGAGAACCGCGACGCCCTGTGCGAGCCCTATGCGACCGTGATCGATATCGATTACGCGAAGCTGCCCGACCCCGCCGTGGTCAACGGCTGGACTTCCGAACAATACACTTCCGCGCTGCGTCACGACCAGAAGAATCCGGGTTTCAATCCGGACCTGCGCCAACTGCTGCATGTGGGCTTCAAGGTAGCCGCCAAAATGGGCGACAAGTACCTCAAAATGCTGGAGACCTGCGAAGCCAGCATCTCCCGCAACGTCATCGAAAACCTTTTCGAACGCCACATCAAACCGTTGTTTCTGTAGAGTATGCCGTTGCAGAAGCTCACTAGCTCCACTTCAGCCTTGCGCGCCCGTCGCCCACCCACCGGATCGCTAACGTGTCGCCGTGATCGGAGTTAAGATATCGCCATGAAAATCGGTAGACGCTCGATGACGAAGCTGTTGGCGGGTGCCGTGCCCGCCGCCTGGATGAGCCGCGCATCGGCGTGGCAGAAGCCCCGGCCGATCGCTCCTGGAGCTTTCCAGCCAACCTGGGATTCGCTCAAACAGTACCAGGCACCGGAGTGGTTCCGCGATGCCAAGTTCGGCATCTGGGCGCACTGGACCGCGCAGTGCGTCCCCGAGCAGGGCGATTGGTACGCGCGCAACATGTACATACAAGGCAGCGCCCAGAACAAGTTTCACGTGGCACGCTATGGCCACCCCTCTAAGTTCGGGTTCATGGAACTCGACAACCTGTGGAAGGCCGAGAAGTGGGAGCCCGACGCTCTCATGCAGCTCTATGTCAAGGCCGGCGCCAAGTACTTCTTCACCCTGGCCAATCACCACGACAACTTCGATTGTTACGCGTCCACGCATCACGCATGGAATTCGGTCCGCGTAGGGCCGAAGAAAGACATCGTGGGTATCTGGGCGGCCACCGCCCGCAAACACGGGCTCCGCGTGGGTGTGTCCAACCACTCGGCACACGCCTGGCACTGGTTCCAGACCGCCTACGGGTACGACCCCGAAGGCCCGCTCGCGGGCGTCCGCTACGATGGCTTCGCCACCAAGGAGCAGGGCAAAGGCAAATGGTGGGAAGGGCTCGATCCGCAGCAACTCTATGTCGGCCCCAGCATGGTCATGCCGGACGGCATCACCACCATCAAGGCCGCTCAGCAGTGGCACGACCAGCACGATCGCAAGTGGACCGAGGAACCGCCGCCCAACAACGCCGCGTTCGTCGACAACTGGTTCCTACGTTGCCAGGAACTGGTGGACAAGTACCAGCCCGACGTACTCTACTTCGACAACACCGAACTGCCGCTCGGCCAGGCCGGCCTCGATATCGCGGCGCACTTCTACAATGCCAACATGAAGAATCACGGCGGCCGGCTGGAGGCGGTGCTGAATTCCAAGGGGCTGACGCCCGATCACACCGGCACCATGGTGCTCGACATCGAACGCGGACGCGCCGACCGGATTCTGCCCGCTGCCTGGCAGACCGATACCTGCATCGGGGAGTGGCACTACCGGCGCTCGCTGTTCGAGAACCACCGGTACAAGACCGCCGATACGGTGGTCAAGACGCTGATCGATATTGTCAGCAAGAATGGCAACCTTCTGTTGAGCATTCCGGTGCGCGCCGACGGCACCATTGATGACGATGAACAGAAGCTCCTGGCGGGCCTGGCCGCCTGGATGCCGGCCAATCGGGAAGCGATTTTCGGCACGCGCCCTTTCACCGGCTTCGGAGAAGGCGCCCCGGACGTCAAGGGCAGCGCCAACTTCAACGAAAACGCCGCCCGCCCGTATACCGCCGAAGATATCCGATTTACCGTCAAAGGGCGCACGCTGTACGCCTTCGCCCTGGCGTGGCCTTCCGCCGGCAAGATCGCCATCAAGACGCTGGCTCGCGGCAATGCCGCCTATCCCGGCGAAGTGGCCAAGGTCGAACTGCTGGGCAGCAAAGGCGCGTTGACCTTCGTCCGGGACGCCAGCGGGCTGGTGGTCGATCTGCCGGAGCAGAAGCCGCACGATTACGCCTACGCGCTGAAGATCACACCGGCGTAGCGAAGTGGCATAAGGTGGGACAGGCCATCGCCTGTTGTGGCCTGTCATGCCTCGCTGAAGCACGGCTGTTTGACAGACGACACAAACCGATCGTCTGTCCCACCACCCTTCCCCTCATTGCGCGGCGCGGCGCGCCGCGTTACTCTTGCGGCATGTTCCGATCTATTTGTCCGATCGTTCTCTCCCTCTGCACGATTGCTTCGGCAGCCGACTCGCCTCAGTGGCGGGGACCCAATCGCGACGGAAAATCCGCCGAAACCGGCTTGCTCGCGCAGTGGCCCGCCGGCGGACCGCGCCTTGTCTGGAAGGCGCAGGGCCTCGGCGAAGGCTATTCCTCGTTCGCCGTGGTCGGCAATCGCCTGTACACCCAGGGGCAGCAGCGCGATCAGGAGTTCGTCCTGGCTCTCGACGTCGCCACCGGCAAGCAACTCTGGAAAGCGCCCACCGGCCGCGCCTTAAGCAATGACAAAGGCAACGGCCCCCGCGGCACGCCTACGGTGGACGGCAACCGCCTCTACGCGGTGGCCGGCGACGGCACGCTGGTCTGCCTCGAGACGGACACCGGCAAGCGCGTTTGGGGAACCAACTTCGTCGCGGATTTCAAAGGCCGCGAGCCGCGTTGGGGATACAGCGAATCGCCCCTGGTGGAAGGCGACCGCGTGATCGTCACCCCCGGCGGACCCGGCGCGTCCATCGTGGCCCTGAACAAAACCACCGGCGCGGTCATCTGGAAGTCGCAGAGCGACGGCGCCGCCTACTCCTCGGCAATCCCGTTCGATGCCGGCGCAACCCGCGGCCTGGCCATCCTCACCGCCAGCGCCGCCGTCGGGCTGAACATGAAAAACGGCGAATTGCTGTGGCGCTATACCAATGTCGCCAACCGCACCGCCAATATCGCCACGCCGATTATCGACAGAGACCACGTCTTCGTTTCCACCGACTACGGCACCGGTTGCGCCCTGTTGAAGCTCACGCCGCAAGGTGGTTCGGTGCAGGCGTCCGAGGTCTATTTCAATAAGGACATGCGCAACCACTACACCACCTCCGTGCTGGTGGGCGATTACCTGTACGGCTTCTCCAGCAGCATCCTCACCGCCATGGAGTGGATCACCGGGAAAGTGGCGTGGCGCGACCGCAGCGTCGGCAAGGGCAACTGCACCTACGCCGACCAGCGCCTCTATTGCATGGGCGAAGACGGCGCCGTCGGGCTGATCGAGCCCACGCCGAAAGCCTACACGGAGAAATCGCGGTTCGAAATCCCGCGCGGATCCAACCCCACGTGGACGCCGCCGGTGGTCGCCAACGGCCGCCTCTACCTGCGCGAGCAGGACAACCTCTACAGTTACGACATCAAACGCTGAAACCGCTGAAACCAATGCCACGCCCGATCCTTCTCTGTTGCGCCGCCTGCGCCTGCCTGCTGGTGGCCAGCGACCCCGCCGCGCATGACTGGCCCATGTGGGGCGGCACCGCGGACCGCAACATGGTCTCTTCCATGAACGGCGCCCCTGCCACGTGGGACGTCAAGACCGGGAAGTACGTGAAGTGGGTGGCGAAACTGGGGTCGCAGACCTATGGCAACCCCGTGGTGGCGGGCGGACAGGTCTACGTCGGCACCAACAACGAACTGGTGCGCAACCCCACCGAAGCCGGCGACCGCAGCGTGCTGATGTGCTTCCGCGAATCCGACGGCGCGTTCCTGTGGCAGCACGCCAACCAGAAACTGGCGTCCGGCGCGGCTCAGGACTGGCCCGACATCGGCGCCTGCTCCTCGCCTCTGGTGGAAGCCGACCGCCTGTACTACGTGTCGAACCGCTGCGAACTCGTCTGCCTGGACACGCACGGCGATGGCAAAGGCAACGCCAAGGTCATCTGGAAGTTCGACATGATCAAGGAGCTCGGCGTGTCGCCGCGCAATCAATCGAACTCGTCGCCGGTCGCCTTCGGCGATCTGGTGATCGCCGGCACTGCCAACGGCCAGGACGAGAATCGCGAACGCGTTCCCGCGCCGAAAGCGCCTTCCATGATCGCCATCGACAAGAAAACCGGCAAGCTGGTCTGGCAAGTCAACAGTGTCGGGGACAAGATCCTGGACGGCCAGTGGTCGTCACCGGCGGTGGCAACGGTAGGCGGTGCGGCCCAGGTGGTGATCGGCGAGGGCGACGGATGGGTCCGCTCCTACGAGGCCCTCTCCGGCAAAAAGCTGTGGGAGTTCGACACCAACCCCAAGAATTCCGTGTGGCCGAAGACGCGCAATGAGATCATTGCCACGCCGGTGATCTGGCAGAACAAGGTTTACATCGCCAACGGTCAGGACCCAGAGGCCGGCGCGGGGCCAGCCCACCTCTATGCCATCGACGCCACCAAACGGGGCGACATCACCACCAGCGGCCGCGTCTGGGATTACGACAAGGTGTCGCGCACCATCTCCAACGTCGCCATCGATAACGGCCTGCTATTCATCGCCGATTTAGCGGGCTTCCTGCACTGCCTCGATGTCAACACCGGCCAGCCGTACTGGACTCACGACGTGCTGTCCAAGGTCTGGGCCTCGCCCATGGTGATCGCCGGCAAGGTCTACCTGGGCGACGAGGACGGCGACGTGGTGGTGATGGAAGCCGCCAAGGAGAAGAAGCTGATCTTCGAAACCAACATGGGGAGCAACGTCTACTCCACCGTGGTGCCGGCCAACGGAACCCTGTTCGTGACCAACCGCAACCAACTTTTCGCGCTCGCGGCGAAGCCGTGACCGCCATGCGCCGGCTGGTGATCCTTCTGAGGCAGTCGCTCGCTAACGCTCGCGGCTCCGACCTGAGCCGCAACTCCAAACCGAGCCGCGACCGTCAGGGAGCGATTGCCTCTCAAGGAGCGGTTGCGCCATCACTTATTACCCTCTGTTTGGTAGCCGCCGCGCTCCTCAGCGCCGCCGCTGCCGATGACTGGCCCCAGTTTCGCGGCAATCCACAACTCACCGGAGTGGCCGCGGGGCCGGTCCCGGCGATGTTGAAGCTGCTCTGGACCTACGATGCCGGCGAAGCCATCGAATCGTCCGCCGCCATTGCCGGCGGCACGGTGTACGTCGGGGCGCAATCCAAGGATCTGCTGGCCATCGACCTCGCAACCGGCAAGCTGCGCTGGAAATACCGCGCCACCGATGGAATCGGCGAATCCTCCCCCGCCATCGCCGATGGCACGGTCTTCGTAGGCGACCTCGCGGGCGTGCTGCACGCCGTGAACGCGGCCACCGGCAAGCCGCTGTGGACCTTCCAAACCGAAGCGGAGATCAAATCGTCACCCGTGATCGTTGGCGACCGGGTGTTGATCGGCTCTTACGACAGCAACCTCTACGCCGTCTCACGAATCGACGGCAAGTTGCTGTGGAAAGCCGAAACCGCCAGCTACGTGCACGCCACGCCCGCGATTTCCGGCGGCATCGCGTGGGTGGCCGGTTGCGACGAAGTCTTTCACGGCATACGCATCGCGGACGGCCGCGAAACGGTGCAATTTCCCTCCGGCGGCTATACCGGCGCATCGCCCGTGCGCATCGGCGATTGGGCTTACTACGGCACGCTCAACAATGAGGTGATCGGCGCCGATGTGCGGCGCAAGCGGATCGTCTGGCGCTACCCCAGCGCGTTCCCGTTCTACTCGTCGGCGGCAGTCGCCGGGGATCGCATGGTGCTCGGCGGCCGCGACAAGAAGGTCCACTGCCTGAATTTGAAAACTGGAAAGGCGATCTGGACTTTCGTCACGCGCGCCCGTGTGGAATCGTCCCCGGCCATCGCCGGCGATCGCGTCTACGTCGGTTCCAACGACGGCCATTTCTACGTGCTGGATCTGGCGACCGGAAAAAAGCTATGGGATTTCGAAGCCGGCGCCCCGCTTTCCGCCTCCCCCGCCATCGCCGCCGGCCGCATCGTCATCGGCGCGCAGGACGGCCGGCTCTACTGCTTCGGGGAAGGCGGGAGCGGAAGGTGAGGGTTGCGCCCGGACCAAATTCGCTCGCCGGCAAATCTTCTTGGCCTTCTTCCCCCCTCAATCCGCTGCGATGCGGAATGCCGCCATCTCGACTTCGTTGCGTACCAGCAGCAAGCCGTCGCTGATGGCGGGGATGTTCCACGTCTTGCCTTGCAGCGCGCTGAACCGGGCCACTTCCTGAAGTTTCTCCGGCGCGGCGCGCACCAGCACTACGTCGCCTTCTTCGGTCAGCACCACCAGATGGCCGGAAGCCAGCAGCAACTGTCCGTAGCCGTAGCGGCCACCCTTCCACTTCAGCTCGCCGGATTCCACATCCACGCACGCCAGGATCCCGTCATCCAGTCCGTAGAGAAAGCCCTCGTGCAGCACGGCGCTGTTGAACTTGTTCTTCATGCGATTGTTGGCCCAGATGACGCGGGTCTGGAAGCCGTCGCCCCGCGGGGTCAATTCCAGCACGGCAGCGCCGTGTCCGTAGCCAGAGGAAATGTAGACCCGGTTGGCCGCCACCGCAATCGGCTGGGCGGCATTGATGCCCTCCTGGGTAACCCACGGATACTCCCACAGGAGCCTGCCGTCTTCCACCGCAAGACCGACCGCGCGTTTGGCGGTCATCACCAGCAACTGGCGCCGCCCGCCGACCGTGGCCAGCGTCGGCGAGGCGTATGCAGCCTGGTCGTCCAGCGATCCCCAGACGCGAAGGCCAGAGAGCTTGTCATACGCGACTACCGAATTGCCATGCCCGCCGCCCGGCGTCACGATCACTTTGCCGTCCACCACCAGGGGCGATGCCGCCATCCCCCAATGGAGGTTGGACGCGCCGTTGTCGGCGAGAATGTTCTTGTTCCAGATGAGCTTGCCGGTGGCCGATTCCAGGCAGCGCAGTTCGCCCTCGGCGCCCAGCGCGTAGACGCGCCCATCCTCCCACACGGGCGTCGCGCGCGGTCCATTGCCGCCCAAAACCTCCTCGAAGAGCGCTTTCCAGGAATGGGTCCAGCGTTCGCGGCCGGTGCGTATGTCGTAGGCGGCCACCACCTCGTCGCGGCGGCGCTGCTCGATGGTGAACGCCAGCCCGTTGGCCGCGGTGAATGAGGCATAGCCGCCGCCCACCGGCTGCTTCCACACCTGGTGGAGCCCGCCGGCCGGCCAGTCCGTCAGAATCGGCTTCTGGTCGTAATGGCCCAACCTGCCGGGCCCGAGGAAGTCGGCCCAGTAGGTGGAGCCGAATGCAGATGCCGGGACGGATTCCGCTTTGGACGGCGCTGCCGGCGCTGCCGGTGCGGCTTCAACGATTGCCGGGGCCGGCGCCTGGAAGGCGGCGCGATGGGCTTCGAGTTGCCGGTAGTGCCGCTCGCCGCCCTGGAAGGAGAAGACCAACCCGATTCCGCCGCTGAATTCCATGTGCAGGCCGTAAAACAGGAAGAGATGCGCCACGCCAACCATGACGATGGCGAGCGAGCCCAGGCTCTTGCGGAAGACCGACGTGCCCTTGCGCAACCAGAGCAGGATCAGGCCAGCCGGCGGCAGAATCAGCGAAGCCGCTAGTATGACGATCGGCTTTTGAGATAAGCGCATCTTGTTTACATTGTAGTGGGACAGACGGACCGCCTTTTGTCGTCTGTCAACCAGCCCGTGCTTTAGCGAGGCACGACAGACCACGCAAGGCGATGGTCTGTCCCACCGCCGATGGCGTACAGGAACTGCGCCGTGC
>Ga0208587_1000279_pt1 | contig 28182 bp, 22 predicted proteins | sample NGESurdeep092012_7_FD_184472 | JGI IMG/M metagenome (GOLD analysis project Ga0208587, IMG submission 184472) | Arctic peat soil microbial communities from Barrow, Alaska - NGEE Surface sample 210 deep-092012 (SPAdes) | ecosystem: Environmental > Terrestrial > Soil > Wetlands > Peat ...
TGAAGCCGGCTCGGAGGTGAAGGATCAGCGGGAACGCGGCGCTGAAGCGCCGCTCTACCCGTGCTCGCTCGACTACAGTAATTCTTAAACTGCTCTAGTTTCCCTATCGGGAAGAGTGCTGTCAAGCAGAAACTGGGGCTGCGGAATTCGTGGTCTGAGTGGAAGCCTGGGCCACCCGGCCTCCGTTCAGTCGAATTTCGGGGTTCGCCTTACCGTTTGTTCTGGATGATTTTGCATTTATGATTTAACTTCCAATCATCCATGCCCTCCGTAAACATCCCCCCACTCTTGTCCGTTGAGGATCTGATGACAAGAGGCTACTTCCCTGATCGAGTAATTCCGCCCGTGAACTCTCTCGCTCTTGCAGTTGCTGTTCCCGACATGCTTTCCTACATCGAACCCAAGGTCTTGGATATTCTTAATAAGGTGAAAGGCGCGGGGGTTCCGCGAAGTCGTTGCGTCACTCATTCCGTTCCCAAGCGCAAACACTTGCGAAGATCTCTGTCGATTCCGAACCCGCTACATCAATGCATTTTATCTGATGAAATAGCAAAGAATTGGCAGATGCTTCAGGCTTTCTGTAGCAAGTCTCCTATATCCCTTAGTGTTCCGAAGCCAAGCGTCGACCGCGCGCTTGAAGCCACAAACGGCCTCAACGAACAGCCGCTATACCGGGCCCAACGATCTGTAGGCGCCCGATACTTACTGAAGACTGATATCGCTCGCTACTATCCTTCAATTTATACCCACAGCGTGCCGTGGGCTCTTCACAGCAAGAGCGCGGCGAGGTCCGATAAGAAATTCAATTTATTAGGTAACCGCCTTGATCTCTGGCTGAGGGAAACACAGGATAAACAGACTGGGGGCATCCCAATTGGTCCCGACACCTCCTTCCTCATCGGTGAAGTTTTGGGGACCGTACTGGATCTGCAGCTTGAAACCAGACTTCACTCGCTGCGGGGGACCAGATCAATCGACGATTACTATTTGTACTTCTCAACGGTCTCCGAAGCAGAAAAAGGACTGGCTGCTTTGCACGAGGTCTCACGCGAGTTCGACCTCGAGATAAACGATCCCAAGACGGAAGTTGTTCAGTTGCCTGAAAGGCTAGAACCACCATGGAAGGGTGAGCTTCGAACACTTACGATTCGGGACACCGGCCAACCGCAAGCAACAGACTTGCTAACTCTTTTTGATCGCGCATTCGAGTACGCAAAGAACTTCCCTGCCGACAGTGTTCTCACTTATGCGGCAAAACAGACATTAAGTGCCGATATCAAGGATGAGAATTGGAGCTTCTGTGAAGCGTTGCTCTTGAAAGCGGCATTAGGCGAGCCAAGCATGTTGCCAGTGTTGGCGGATATTTACGATAAGTATGCGGCGTACCACTTCGGGATTTGCAAAGTGGCGCAGCTACATGACAACCGCGAATCTCTATGATTGTCACTGGCTCATTGCCTATGAGGCACTTGAGCAGGGCTGGCTACCTTCACGTAACAGTAACGATTACGTCGGAGCGGACAGTTTCTTCGCAATTCTGCGTGCCCATGGAGTTCGCTTTTACGGTGCCGGGCTGACTGAGGCGGCCAGTTTCTTCATGTACTCAGAAGACTGAGACTCAATGTATTGAAATGAATCGTTGCCAGCCGAGAGCTGACCCATTCTCAATCACATCGACCAAGTAGCATGCTCAATTTGGTTGGTGATTTCCTCGGCTGGCGTTTCCGGCGGGAAGCGCATTGGCTTGCCGATCACGACCTTCAGTTCTCCCGGGCGCGCGATCTTGTGGCCAGCCATCTTCATCTGGTACAAACCATCGATTCGCATGGGGACAACGGGAATGTTCAGGCGCGCTGCCAGCATCCCGACACCCGAGCGGAACTGGGACGGTTTGCCATCCGATGTGCGCGCGCCTTCGGGATAAACCAGAACGCTGTAGCCTCGATCCACCGATTCACCGGCGTAGGCGAAACTCTCGCGCACGCCTGACTGCTGCGGCAGCGGAAAGACGTTGAACAGCGCAACCACCAGGTAGTAGCCGGCTCGATACGCCCAGCGCACGAACGGATTCCAGGTCGCTGGCGGCCGCCACATCTCCCACAGCATCTCTCCCCACATGCCGACCGCGAGCTTGTGCCGCACACGGGGCGGAAGCGCGATCAGCGCGAAGCCAACATCGATGTAGGTGACGTGATTGCAGCTGATGAGGAACGGCCCGTCGATACCGCGAAGGTTTTCGCGGCCAATAATCTTGGGGTGCGCCATGATCATGGTCGCTGGCCAGGTGAGCAGGTAGTAGATGAAGCTGCGAATCCACCCGATGGGCCAGCGCTGCGCCCATCGCGGATAGCGATACCCGCTCTGCGGCGACTTCTGCGGCCCGCGCAGCAAACGTTCGAGATCGCCAACCGTGCTGACGCTGGTGAAGTTCGCCTCGTTGAGATCGACCTGGTAGCGGTCTTCCAGCGCACTCATCAGTTCGACGCGGTCCATGGAGCTCAGGTTCAGGTCTCCGTCGAGCCGGGCATCGGGGGTGAGCGGGCCGGTGCTGCGCCCGGTGACGCGCGCGATCAGCTCTGCCAAAGCGCCCTGCGGCACACTCGCTCTATCGTCGCCCGAGGCGAAGTGTTGCTCGACCGCCTGTTGGATCGCCGCGGTCTTTGGCTTCTGCGTGGGCGTGCGCGGGAAGTCTTGCTCGGGCCACACCAACCAGCGGCGCATCTGCTGATATTCCGCGAGCTGCTGGTTGGCACGCCTGACCAGCGACTCGGGATCGACAGAGTCTCGCAGGATAAGCACCGCGCAAGGCTCAGCGTTCCCGCCTTGCTCCAGTCCGACAACCACGCACTCGCGTGTGCCAGGCTGCTGGCGCAGCGCATTCTCCAGGTCCTCGGGATAAATGTTCATTCCTTCGCGGGTGACGATGACATTTTTCTTACGGCCCTTGAAATACAGATTGCCTTCGGGGTCGAGTTCGCCGAGGTCGCCGGTGCGAAACCAACCGTCCTCGCTCAACACCGGCTTCAGTTCTTTTCCTTGCCAATAACCGGCCGCGACGTTTGCGCCGCGTACCAGGATTTCGCCGTTCTCATCCAGCTTGATCTCGCGGCCTTCAAGCACTTTGCCGATCGAGCGTTTGCCGGTACGAAACGGATGGTTCAAGGAAATCAGCGATGTCGTCTCTGTCAGGCCGTAGCCTTGAATGACCACGAAGCTCAAACGCCGCCAGAATTCCTCGGTGTCGGCGTCGAGCGCTGCGCCTCCTGAGATGAAGGCCCAGAACTTCCATCCGAATTGGTTGTGAATTTTGCGGAAGCGCCACCAGCGCCTTACGAAGTGCTGGTTGTTTGCGGTTTCGAATTGTCGTTGGAACCACTCCCGCTGGCCGGCCGCGTCGAAATCGCGCGCGAGCTTGTCTTTCAGCGACTCCAGTAGGCGCGGGACCGCGACCACCACCGATACGCGTTCCTTCTTGATGACGTGCAGAACTTCCGTCGGGTTGAGCGTGTCCTGGAAGATCACGGTGGCTGCCAGCAATTGCGGCAGGAAGATTCCGAGGAACTGCCCAAAGATGTGGCTGAGCGGCAGCAGATTCAAGAAACGCAGAGGATGAAAAATGCGCTCGTAGCGGAGGTATTTCCCGATCTCGCGCTCCAGCGGCTCGAGGTTGGCCAGGATGTTGCCATGCGAAATGACCACACCGCGCGGCTCGGCAGTCGTACCGGACGTGAAAACGATCTGCACGATGTCATCCCGCGTGAGCGGTGGCGGAACAACTGGTTCGCCGGAACGATTGGCAATCTGCTCGCGCAAGGTTTCCAGGTTGATCTCTGCGACGTCCGCGATGTGGTTCTGCATCGAGCGGACACAGAGCCTGGCGTCCACCTGTTGCGCAATACGCTGAGCGAAATCCGGAGCCGCAATCTTGTCGATGGGCACCACGATGGCGCCGCGCAACAGGCATCCGAAAAATGCAATCACCCACTCGGCGCAGTTCTCACCCCAGATGAGGACCTTGTCGCCCTTGCCGATGCCGCGCTGTTCAAGATCGCGCGCAAAGCGGTAGGCGCTCGTCAGCACATCGCCATAGGTCCATCGCTGCATGCGATAGCCGCGATGGTGAACGTAGGCCACCTCCCGAGCGTGGCGGCGGAAGTTGTCGAGATATTCCAGGATGGTGGTGCGTGCCATCTGCTGACAGTTTAACTGTTCGAAGGAGTGCAGAGCGTGGGCCTCAGGCCCTCTGGGTGGACCGCACAAGTTCTTTTCACAAGCCGCCAAAGGCCGGAAAAGCAGGTCCCTCCACGCGGACTAAAGTCCTCGGTCGGGATGACAAATCAAAAGGTCTGTTCTAGCAATTAAGGAGTGCCGTGCAAGTCCCTATCGCGGGCTGCCGCGTTTTCGACTTTCTCGATCACGACGATGGCCACCCACTCGTTGTTGCGATTCAGGTAACGTACCGTCCGCCCTCCGAGGATGTTCGCTACTTGCTGCGGGGCCAGTTCCTCGTGATAGTCGAAAAAGCGTTCCTGAAGTTCCTTACCGAAGGGCAAACTGCGGAAGAGAGGGTGCGGTGGCTGCCACTTGGTCGGAAACAGCAGCGCGACGTCAAACTGATCGGTGGCTTGGGCGGCCCGTTCAATTTCGAGCGCCGAGAAGGTCTCGATGGGTACCACCGTGAGTGGCTCCTTGACGTATCCCAGGAACGGGCGCGTAAGTTCATCGGAAGCCGGCCACGCGGTGAGCACGCGTGCATGCGGGAAGCGCGTCGCCAATTCGTCGGCCGCCTGTTTGTGAAGAATGACGTAATCGCGGTACAGCAACGTGTCTTCCGGAGCGATCCGATACGGCGGCGGAGTCAGCAACGCGAAGATAAAAGCTGCGCATGTTAACGCGATCCACCAAGCCCAATGCCGGATGCGCCGCCACAGCGTGGAAACACAAAGCAAGACCACCAGCGGCACGGCAGGAAGCATGTAGCGAGCCAGCACCGCGCCCCCGAGGGCTGACAGAGCCAGGACGTGCGCCAGGATGACCACCCCAAACACAAGCTGCACGTTGATGGGAATCCGGGGCCGCTGCGTGCCATCGGGCTGCTGTAGTGGAGGGCGGCTCATGGCGTAGGCTGCGGCCAGCGTCAGCACAAACAGGTTCAGGTAGCCCAGCGTGTGCCAGAGCCGTACCAGGATGGCAAGAAGGATGCGAAGTGGGTTGAGCGTAGCTTCCAGGTTGTAGCGCAGGTATTCCGGATTGCCGAAGTAGAAGCCGGTTCGGCTATGGTGGTAGAGAAACCAGAGCGCGAGTGGAAACAGACACAGCAGAAACCAGACCGCAGACAGTGGTCTTCGCCGATACAAGCAGAGTGCTTCGGCTCGCCGTGTATTGCCTTGCAGCACGGGACAAAGCAACTCCCAGGCCAGCAGCGCCAAAGGGGTGACGATGGCGGTCTCTTTGGCGAGAGGCGCCAAGGCGAAGAACACGATGGTGGCCACAGGTCTTCGTTCCACGTACATTGCCAGTCCCCAAAGCGTCAGGGCGCAAACCATCATGTCGAGGTGGGCCAGCGAACTCTGTGCAAAGAACACGGAGTAGACCGCGGTGCACAGGACGGTGGCGGCGGCGATCTGCTCATTGGCTACGTCGCGCGCGAGCCGCCATAACCCCAGCAGGGCAAATGCGGCGACCAGCAGCATCGCAGTTCGGGTCACCGCCGGGGTGAAGCCACTGAACTTCCACCAGAACGCCAACCACAGCATCACCAGCGGAGGATGTGCGTTGGAGAGCGTGGTGTGCGGAATCAGCGACCCGGTGAGTAAGAGATCGCGCGCCGCGGGAATGAAGTAGCCGGCTTCATCCCAGAAGTACGGCAGCCGCAGTAAAGGAGCATGGGTGACGAACAGGAAGGTAAAGATGAGCGCATAAGCGAACAGGTATTCGCGCAGGCGGGCCTGAAAACCCGACACCCGCAAGTTGTCCGCAGGTTTTCTCATTTCTGCAACGTGTCAGCCGACCGCCAGGCGCCTTCTCTTCTCATGGTGCAGAAGCGTCCGCTCACCGCACGCAGGCATTGACCATCCAAGAACACCGGAGATAACATCACCGTATGGAAAGAGCCCCGAGCGTAGTTGGCTTTGACCGCATCACCCTTGACCCGGACCAGATGAACGGGCAACCGTGCGTTCGAAATATGCGCCTGACCGTTCGACGGGTCCTGGAGGCAATTGCCACCTATCCTGATCGGGAGGAACTCTTTCGCGAGTATCCAGAGCTTCAGGAAGAGGACATTACACAGGTCCTGGAATTCGCACCTGCCAAACGCCTACCTCTGCGACGCCCAAAATAACCGACGCGGCAAGCCTCTTAATGAATCGGGCCGGTCCCGGGACCCATGCGCGGATCCAGTTTGATCTCGCCGAAGGTGTTCTCGTAGTTCACCAGGTTTTGCTGCAGGATGGTGTACAGCGCTTTCGCCTGCTGCGGACTCAAATAGATCCCCTGGAAGTTGCGCACGTCCACCCGGGTTTCGTCCTGCTGTTGCAGGGTGCCAAATATCAGGAAAAAGTCCCAAACGTTCACTCGCACCTGCACGCTGTTGGCATAGCTTTCGCGGTAGTCGGGGGTGTTGGTCAACTGAATCGATGGCTGCGGAGGATTCGACATGGTGACCTCGAAAATCGCAGTGTAACAGAACAGTTGCCAGTGGTCAGATTGAAAACCAAGGCCGAGCACTGACACATGCAGAAAAAAACGGCGGCCCCGAAAACGAGGCCGCCGAAGTAAAGCAAGTCGAACTGGCTAGAAGGTAATCCTGCCCGAGAACTGGATCACGCGCACTGACGAGTCGAAGCCCAGGAACACTCCGTAGGGACTTGTCGGCAGGGGCTGCATGGCCGAGATCTGTCCGAACGTCGAGTCACCCAGGAAAGCATCGGGGTTGGAGAAGTTGGGGTGGTTGAAGATGTTGAAGGCCTGCATGCCCACTCCGAACTTCATGCGCTCTCCAATATTGAAGTTCTTGAAGATGCTCAGGTCCGTGTCGAAGAAGTGCGGCCCAACATACTGGTTGCGCCGCTGCGGTGAGAAGGTTGGGTAGCCGACAAAGCTTCCAGAAGCCGAATCAACGAAGGCGGCAGAGTTTATACACGGAATCCCGGTTCCGTTAATACTCGCCGCTCCCGCGCCACAACTACCCTGTCCAGGCGCATTCCCCGGAAGTACAGGATAGCCAAGGATGGGTGCGACGCCATTGACGACAGAACCTTCGGTATTGCCGTCTTCCACCGAGAACGGAAGTCCGCTGCGCCAGAAGACCTTACTGGTGAACTCCCAGCCATTGGCCACGGCGCCGGCGAACTTGTTGCCTATATGGAACGTAGGATGGAAGACGAAGTCCGCGTTGAACGAGTTGCGGACATCATAATCCGAGCTGCCGTAGTTGCACTGTTTGAGGCTTCCAGGGCAAATTTGCGTTAAGGTGAGCGAGTCGCCGTAGGTGAAGATACCGCCGTTGGAGAGCTCATCCATGTTGTGGGCCCAGGTGTAATTCGCGTGCCCCGAAAACCACTTCGAGAAGTTGCTCCGTAGGCTTACGGTTATGGCGTTATAGTTGGAGACGGCACCGCTCTGGACTTGTGCGACAGTTCCGTAGTTGCTCACCGCAGGCGCGCCGGGAACCAATCCTTCGTACAGTCCGCCTGGATCGTATTGATTGAACCAGGAGTTGCTGTACGGAATGCGAATCCCGTGGTTGCCAGCGTAGCCGAGGATCAGGGCCGTGTTAGGAGTGAGCTCCTGCTGCAAGGACAAGCTCCACTCCTGCCAACGCGGGGCGTGCAGTGTGCCGTTTATCGCGTTGAAAGCCGGACCGAGGAAATTTACCCCAAACGGAAGCAACGCTGCGTGAAGCTGGTTGTAGGTTGCATTGTTCGGGAATCCAGTGTTGAAAATATTAGCCGACTGCGTGTAGGCATACTGCGAGCCGTTTACGCCGGGATCGAAGGGCAGCGTGCCATTCGTTCCAGCACCCGTAGGCCGAATGCGGAAGGTAACCGACACCGGAGGATTGGTGAGCAGATTGTCCACCAGGCCGGCTGGCGGCGAATCATAGAACAGGCCAAAGCCGCCACTGATTACGGTCTTGCCGGTCTTGTACGGATCCCAGCGGAAGCCAATGCGCGGAGACCAGACGAGCGAATCGATACCCGGGTAGGCCTGATGCTGGTTGAAGGCGATGTCCGAAGTGTAAGGAACGTCACCGGCATTGGCGCCTGCCTGGACGCTGGCGAGGTTCGGGAACGACGTCTTGAAGTTGGCGAAGCAATTGGCCTGACAGACCGGGTTCGAGTTGCGCTCCACGCGCAACGCCAGTGTCAGCGACAGGTTGCTGGCTATCTTCCACTCATCCATGCCATAAACGCCGAGGCCCCAGAGAGCGATTGGAACATTGCTCGCGAGGGTGTCGGCTTGGCGGTACTGGCCCGCCCGCCCTTCCGTAAAGGCCTGCAGCGCGTTTTCCGAGCTGGTGGCCAGGCTGAAGTAGACCGCGGGATTAACATAGAAGAAATTGTGATCGCTCACGTCGTAGCGCCGGAAGTTGCCACCGAACTTGAAGGCGTGGTGGCCTTTGTTCCAGCTCAGGTTGTCAATGAACTGATACTGAGTAATGTTGCGCCCTTGTGGGAATGAAGACATCAGGCCTATACGGTTTACGTTACTTGCCGGGCCAAGGGGGTTCGTCCCACCAAAATTGAGGGCCTGCGGGAAGGTGCTGAGCGCCAGCGCCTCATTCTGCGCAAACTGGGCCACGTAGTGGCTGCCGGCAGCAGTGAACTCGTTGGTCATGTTGGGCGAGAAGACGTGGGTTTCCTGGAGCTGCATGTCCCACGACGGCTGGATCGACAGCGCGTCGAAGTTCGAACTGATCGGATCCAGGTAGGTCGGCTGGACGCCATGGTCCTGCTTGTAGCGGCCCGATAGCCGATCTTTGTCACTGATGTTGTAGTCAACCTTGAAGGCCAGGATCCACTCCTTCGCGAGAGCGCTCGGAGTAGCGTTGAACGACGCGAAACAATTCTGCGTCGTTCCATCGAAGCCCGGCAGCCTGAGCCCCGTACATTGGCTGTTGTTGGGAATCGGCTGCGCAGTACCGGCACCCTTGGCGTTGGCAAACAAATTCATCATCTTCTGGTACAGCGGGAACTCGGCCGGCTGCAACGCTTGCACGTTGTTCAGAACGGCGGTAGCGAATGCGGGCGTCGGAATGTTCGTAGCAATGACGTTGGGAAGAACAAAACGCAAACCCTCGGTGTCTACGAAGAAGAACAGCTTGTTCTTCACGATCGGTCCGCCTACATTGGCCAGCCACTGGTTGGCATTGGAGAACGGCCTGGGCGCGATCGGGTCGGAGTTGTTGTTCAACCAGTTATTGGAGTTCATGGCGCGGCCATTCCACCAGTACTGGGCCGTTCCGTGAAACGCGTTGGTGCCCGACTTGGTGATCATGTTGACCTGAGCGCCCGACAGTTGGCCATATTCGCCGGAGTACGGGTTGGCGACGATGGTGGCTTCCTGCACTTCACCCGAACCGAGCGTTAGGTTGGTCGCGCCCGAGTTGTTGATGTTGAAGTACGGGTCCATGTCATTCTCGCCGTTGACCGTGAATAGATTCGAGGTCGCGGGCAAACCGTTGACGGTAAAGTTGCCGTAACCGCCGGTGTTGTTCATGACCGCGCCCGGAGTGGTTTGGGCGATGTTGGTGATGTCACCGCCTGCGTTGGGCAGGCTCTGCACTTCCATCTCGGAATATGCTGTGCTGATACTCGGACTAGTGGTCATGACCGGAATCGTTATGGCAGAAACCTCGATCGTCTGGGCCGTTTTCGAGATCTGCAAAGTGACATCCGCCGTCGTCGACTGCCCGAGGGTCACCGCCACCGGCTGCTCGACCGTGGCAAAGCCCGGCTGGGCAACAGAAACTTGGTAGTGGCCCGGCTTCAGCAGCGCAAATCGGTAATATCCGGTGCCCGAAGTCGTACCCTGTTGCGTCGCTCCGGTATCCAGGCTTTTTAGTATTACCGTCGCGTTAGGAACGACTGCATGGCTGGGATCGGTCACGGTGCCAGTTACTTCCCCTGAAGTCAGCGACTGCGCCATCAGCGAAGGCGCCATCACGGCTGCGATCACCAGCAATGCTAGAATTCCGACAATCAGTCTATTTGTTCTCATAATCTCCTCTTGTTCTCATAATCTCCTCAAATTGGTACTTGAAGTTACTCCGTACCCTGTAGATGTTATGGCGATATTCCTCGGTCAGCGGTTTCCTTAGTACCCCAGTTAACGGGGCCAACGATCGGCCTTTCAGGAACTGACCAACTGGGTATATGCAATGCATCTGCCAATCTGGTACCTCGCCTATTACTAGTACAAACTGCTGAAAATAAATGGGATGATTCGAAAGATGAGCTTTCTTTGGAAAGTAAAGTACTACTTTTCACAGATTCACTGGTCTCTAATCTCCAATTTCTTGGAGAATTCGACACCCAGAGGGGGACAATCTGCTGTTTTTTTATGCCGAAATGCGTAGCTGCATCGGACGGCGACTTACTTCGCCGGCATAGTGTAGTAACCAGTCCGGTGGCGCACCTGCAACTCGGCGGGATCGGGATAATCCTTGGTCGCGGGGTCGATCTTGATATCGATGCGGCGGAAGTCCGAGTCGGAGAGTCGAGTACTGGGGTAGTAGGCGATCAGATATTGGGTGCGTAGTTCGTCGCTAATCTGCCGGAATGCGGCATCTAATTGCTCCAATCCGCTGGCGTAAAAGTACTTCCCTCCCGTGTCGCGCGAAAGCTGAATGAGCGCGTGTTCACCGCCGATGTCTCGGCCTGCGCTACTTTCAATCGGCACGATGATGATGCTGTAGAGAATGACCTCGGCCTCCTGGGCAGCGCGGACGGCATCGTGATAATTGGTCTGGCTAACGGTGTCGCCGCCATCGGTGATCACGACCATGACCTTGCGCCCTCGGCGTTGCTGCAACGCAGCCGACCCCAGGTAAAGAGTGTCATAGAGGGCCGTCGCGGCCCCGGGCCGAATGTGGTTAATGGCGCGGTCGATCACTCGAACATCGGCAGTAAAAGGCGTTACCTGGTCAACAATCTCGCTGAACTGAAACAGGGACAGGCCATCGATGGGACGCAGGATGGCGTGCGCGAAGCGGCGCGCGGATTCCAGTTCGAGCTTTTCCGCGCCTATTTAGGGCTGGGCCGTTGGGATGCTGCCGGCCAGCATGTGGCCAAGGCCAACCAACTGCGTCCCGACGATCCGCAACAGCATGTAGTACTGGGCAACATCATGCTGCGGGAACGCAATGCCGATGGCGCCCTGAAGGAGTTCCAGGAGGCGCTGCGGCTGGATCCTACAGGCCCATGGCCGAGCCAACCCGGCAAATGGTCGCCAGAATCGAGGCGGCATTGCGGCAGCCAAAATAGCATTCAGCATTTGGCGCTTGGCGCGTAGCCGGTGGGCGCAACGGCCAATTGCTGATCGCTAAGGCAGTTCCAGAGTTGGTGTACCCGGCTTGGGAGCAGGCCTTTCAGTCCTGCGTCCAAAGGCAGGAAGAAAATGGCTAAAACCGGAGTTGTGCGGACGCCCTTAAGGCAGAGCGTGTGTGAGGACCCAACATGATATTTGCCGGTGGAATTTACTAGGCGAAAATCCAGCGCCGTAGGCGCGGCTCAGTCTAGCCCAGCACGCAGCCGCAGGCGGAGTGCTGGGTAGAGTGGGAAATAGATCCGAGTCCCGTAGGGACGACAGGGGTTCTCACACACGCTCTGAAGGCCCGCTCTACCCGAGCTACAGCCACTCTGGAACTGCTCTCGAACCGCTCTGAGCTGAACGTTTCAGCGGTCACTTAGCTTGGATGCCGGCCTTGAAGGCCGGCTCTACCGAACATCGAGTTGTTCAGAGTTTCCGGAGCTCGCGGACCGACTGCCGGCAGATGGCATTGCACAGCCGCAAAAAGCAATGGGCGATTTGCCCTGTTCCCTCTCTGCTATTGGCGTTTCCACTACTCGGGGTACCGCTCGGGTCAACATCTGGCGTATGGTGAAACAGCTTTGTGAGCCCTACAATAACTTGAATTGGGGAGCTCTTGCCAGTATGCTGCGAGGCGAAGAATTGGCGAATATATAAGCAGTCCGATGCAAACGTTAGACCACCGGGGAGAACCTGCCATCAGCAGCCACGCCAAAGCGAGCCGAACCAAGCCAACACGATTGCAGGCGCCGCACTCGCAGCCCGGTATAGCCACACCCAGGGAGGAGCCATGTTGGACGCGCGCGAAGTGATGAACATACGTCAGGCATCCCAGTATTTGGGAGTTTCGCCCGACACGCTCTACAAGTACGTCTCCGAGGAAATGATCCCGGCGTTCAAGCTGGGCAACCGCTGGAAGTTCAAGAAGAGCGTCCTCGACAGTTGGATGGAGAGCCAGAGCTTCCACAGCGAGGCGTTCCGGCCGCGCAAACTGGGAAAGCCCGCCCGTGCCATGGCGGGAGCCGATTGATTCAGGATAGTCAACTCCCGCTTCGTTGGACTACTCTTTTGCCATGCCTGAGAGCCTGATCGAAAGCCAGCGCGAGAGTCCCAAGAGGCGCGTCCTGCACGCGCTTTTGAAGGGCCTGGCGTTTGTTCCGAACCTGGTATTCGCAGCCATCGTCGGCTCGCTATTGGCCGCTCCGATCAGCATTCTGCTCTTCCGTGTCTTTCCATCTACCGTTGCAGCCTATGTCCAGGATGTGACGACGTTACTGCCGGCATTTGGCTTGGGATACTTGGTCGCGCGCAAGTTCCATCATTCCGTCGCGCGCTGGATTTGGGTTCCGGCGATTGCGCTGTGGCTGCTGGTCGTCCTACCCGACGTGGCAAGCTATACCGGCCAGACCTGTGGCTTGTCCCGATCGCAATACTTTCTGCACGAATTCGCTTTCGACATCCGCACGAATTGCGATGAAGGATTGGCTTGGCCTTTGTACACACTGCCAACGCTCTGTTGCATCGGCTATTCGCTGGGCGCGAAGTTCGCGGCGCACCGCCACCCGCCCCAACCCGAATAGCACTAAAGGGCCACCGCTGCCATAGCGCTTATTTCCAAAATTTACACAACTTTCGGGTGGCCTGCTTCATCTACACCCATCAGGGCGAGAAGTCCACGAGTTGGGGTGATCCGATGCGCAACTATTTGAAATTGACATTGTCCTTTCTGCTCCTCTTCGATTTGTTAATCCTTGGTTGGGGAGCGATAGGCGCTTCCTCCTTCCCTTCGTCGTCAGGCCATGTGACGGCCGCAGCGTCAACCGAATCAGGCAGTCAGGACCGAGAAGTTGGGCGCTATTTCCTAGGATATGCAGGTGATGTGGTTACATATCACTACAATCCATCTCGTCAGGGCGCGAATCTTCTTGAGACAACTCTGACGCCTTCTAATGTCAATTCCACTGCGTTCGGAAAGACTGGCTTCTTCGCAGTCGATGGCAAAGTGGATGCCCAGCCCCTCTACGTGTATAAACTGCCCGGCACGTCGCGTATTCAAAATACTTTGTTCGTAGTGACGGAGCACGGCAGTGTTTACAACTTCGACGCCGATGCGGGCACGCAAACCTGGAAGGTGTCCGCACTGCTTCCCGGTGAGACCCCCAGCGATAATCACGGTTGCGGCCAGATTTCACCGGAAATTGGAATTACAGGCACCCCGGTGATCGACCGCCAGCGAGGACAATTCGGCGCCATCTACTTTGTGGCCATGTCGAAAGATTCTTCGGGCAATTATCATCAGCGTCTTCATGCCCTGGATCTTAAGACTGGGGCCGAGCTGTTCGGTGGTCCCACGGAGATTATGGCCAGCTATCCCGGCACTGGCGATGGCAGCCAGGGAGGCCGGGTCATCTTCGCCCCGGGACAATATGCAGAGCGCGCCGGCCTGTTGGAGCTAGGCGGGAAGATTTATATAGCATTCACTTCCCATTGCGACCTGCGGCCCTACACCGGGTGGGTGATGGCCTACAATGCGCAGACTCTGGCGCAGACGTCGGTGCTAGACGTTACTCCCAATGGCAACGAGGGTGCGATCTGGATGGCCGGCGCCGGATTAGCTGGCGATAACCAGGCTCTCTATTTTCTCGACGGCAATGGCACGTTCGATACAACGCTCAACTCCCAGGGATTCCCCGTGAATGGCGACTACGGCAATGCCTTCATGAAGGTTTCTGTCACGGGCCAGCTCGCAGTTGCCGACTACTTCACCATGTTCAACACGGTGCAGGAGTCAAACAACGATGAGGACCTCGGCTCGGGCGGAGCGATGGTGTTGCCCGATCTCATGGACGGCCAAGGGCATGTGCATCACTTAGCCGTGGGAGCGGGCAAGGACAGCAACATCTACGTGGTCGATCGCGACAACATGGGGAAATTTAATCCCAATGACGACAGCGCCATCTATCAGGAGATCGACGGAGTTCTTCCCGGAGGGGTGTGGGCGATGCCTGCCTACTTCAACAACACCGTCTATTACGGTTCAGTGGGAAGCCCGCTAAAAGCGTTCGGCATTACGAATGCCAAACTGTCCACCTCACCGACCGGACAAACCAGTACATCTTTCACCTATCCCGGAACCACACCCAGCGTATCGGCCAATGGATCTTCGAACGGAATCGTCTGGGCCGTCGAGAACACCAACCCAGCCGTGCTGCATGCCTACGATGCCACCAATCTTTCGCACGAGCTGTACAACAGCAACCAGGCCGGATCGCGCGACCAGTTTGGGCCGGGCAACAAATTCATCACTCCCCTGATTGTTAACGGCAGAGTGTTCGTGGGCACGCAGAGCGGAGTGGCGATGTTCGGACTGCTGCGCTAGAAAAGCAGGTCCCTCCCCTCGGACAGAAGTCCTCGGTCGGGATGACAAAAATAAGGAGATTGGACACGGACCTGAGGTTGCAGTCGTTGTTTTGAAGGGGCGCGCCTTTAGAGCCTGCCCTGAGCCTGTCGAAGGGTGCGCCGCCAAGCTCTTCATTTTGTCATCCCGAGCAACGGAGCTGCTTGGGCAGGTTGAAACAGGAATGACAAAGGTCAAAACGCATATTGATTCTATTGGGTTTGCGTCTTTGTCATCCCGAGTGTACATGGGCCTGCGGCCCACCGATAGGAATGAAAATTAACCACGGAGGCACGGAGATCACGGAGAGAACTCTATAGAAATCAAAACTCCGTGCCCCTATGTGTCTCCGTGGTGAACGATTTTCGACGGAGCGGTTTATTGCGCGGAGCTGCGCTTGGGTCGGAAAGCATGGAAATACCACTTCAAATATTGCGGCAGCCAAGCCCATATCTTGAACCGCGACTCGCCCTGGGTTCGGCCGCGCCAGGTTGTCGGTAACTCCACAATGCGATAGCCGGCAAGGAAAGCTTTCACGGTAATTTCGAGGCTGAGTTCAAAGCCCGCCTTGCTCTCGATCGTCATGTGCTTCAGGATTTTGCTGTCGTAGAGCTTGAACGCATTGGTAGCGTCGTGGGTGGGAATTCCTCGAAACCAGTGCAGAGTGAGGCCCGCAATTCGCGACATTGCCCCCTTCAGCGGAGGCGCATCCAGCAACCGGCCGCCTGGCATGTAGCGGCTGCCCACGACTACCTGGTAATCCTTGCGGTAGTAATCAACCATCTGGTCCACTTGTGCGAGGTCGTCGGAAAGATCGGCCATGATCACCAGCACCGGCCCGCTTTCGACGCGATTGAACCCCGTGCGAATGGCGCCGACTACACCCCGGCCCACATTGTTCTTGACCGGAACCAGCCGAGTTTCTCCCGCGGAGACGATCTGCTGAAGGACGGGAACGGTGTTGTCTTCGTCGAAGTCATAGACCACGAAGGCATTGAACCGCGAACGGATTTGCGACGTGACCGCACTCCATAGTGCGGGGAAATTGGCTGCTTCGTTGTAAACAGGAATGACCAAGGTCAATTCGGTCGAGGTCAGTTCGGCTTCGACATCCACTAGATCTGACCTACTTCGATCTGCCCAGCCACCCACGGGATGACTTCGTCCAATATCTCGCTCAAGCTCGTCGTGGCTTCAAAGCCGAGCAATTGTTTCGCCTTGCGGGTATCGGGTGAGCGTTCCTGCACGTCATATTCGAACGGCGGATCCGAAACATAGCGGAACGGTTTGCCGTCGCCATGTACCTTGCGCCAGATGATCTCGGCCAACTCTAGAACGCTGGTGCGAGTTTGAGTGGAAAGATTGAAGTCCTGGTTGAGCGCAGCGGGATGTTCCAAACAAATTCTTATTCCCTTAGCCAGGTCGCCACCGTAGGTGTAGTGCCGGACTTGATTTCCAGAACCGAGAATGTGGAGGGGGTCCTGGCCCTTGAGTACCTTCTGCGCCAGATCGGGTACCACGTGCGACATCGCGAGCTTCACATTGCCGCTATAGATGTCACGGTCATGCAACGCCCGCCTTTCTCCCACACCTACGCAATTAAACGGACGCACGATGGTATACGGCAGCTTGTACTGCTCCCACGCGCCCTGAACAAAATACTCGGTGGCCAGCTTCTGGAATCCGTAGGTCGAACGCGGCGGGGGGCAGCGGTGCTCGGCGCCTTCGGGGGTGGGATACTCCGCAGTACTCTCGAACACCATGCTGGACGACATCACGGTTATCTTCTGCAGCTTCCTGTGCTGGTGAGCATAGATTGCGGCATCGAACGAGGCTGCGGTGATACGTTCATTCTCCGCCAGCAGGTCGTAGGCGAACTCGTGGAAGTAGCTGATGCCGCCGATCATCGCGGCCGCAGCGACAAAGTGATCGCAGTCGGACAGCAGCTCCTTCAGCAAGGACACATCCTTACAATTGGCCTCGACGAATTGGTAGTGTGGATGTTGGTCGTACGACTTCTGCAAGCGGCCGTACTTGCTGAAGTTATCGACCCCAATAACTTCATAACCGGCTTGAAGCAATTCCTCGACCAGGTAGCCGCAAATAAATCCAGCAGAACCAGTAACCAGTACTTTCATGACCGGACTCCTTCTGCCGCAACCGTTATCGCAGGGTGGGGAGACTCTCCCTGGCGCTCCGGCCAATAGTTCCAGATATCAACCACAATCTTGCCGGCTGGAATCGCAAGATCCCGGTAGGCCGCGTGGGGCGCTCCGAGCACAAATATTTGGGCCCGACTGAGGGCTTCACTTAGCGGAACGAGGCGCGGATCGGGCACGTAAGGATCGGTGCATAGGACCTCTTTGGCCTCGACTTCGAGCAGCTTCTTCAGCTTGTAAGACAGGCTGTCGCGAATGTCGTCGGACTCTCCCTTGAAAGCCATTCCCAGGATCGCGACGGTCTTATCGGCGAGATCGAGCGGGCGCATCTGCGTCACAATGAAGTCAGGAAGGCCCTCGTTCACCAGCATGGCGGCGTGTCCGAGGAAGAAATGATTGCCGGAGAACGCCGAAAGCTGCAGGGTGTCCTTGAGCAGACAAGGGCCGGCCGCAAAGCCGGCACCCGCGAAACTCCGCATCCGGGGATATTCGCGAGTTACCGCATCGTGGATGCGGTAGAAGTCGAGCCCGTAGGCCGCGGCCAGCATGTAGAACTGGTTCGAGATGGCGAAGTTCAAATAGCGCCAGCTATTGGTGAACAGCTTGGCCAGCTCGGCTTCCTGTGGGGACAACTCAATGATTGTGGAGGCGATGGTAAGGAATAATTCGCGCGCCCTCTGCAACGCCAGCGGTTCGAAAGCTGACACGATCTGTGGCAGCTTAACCAGTTCCTCCATGGCGTTGCCTTCGGCAATGCGCTCGGGACAGAAAGCCAAATCAATATCGCGTCCCAAGGACTTGATCCTTTGGTATACGAGCTTGGTCACACCCGGACTGACGGTACTCCGCAACACCAGCAAGGTCCCGTCATTGATGTACTGGAGCATGCCGTCCACACTCTGGTACAGTTCGTTCACCGTGGGATTAAGGTGGCGGTCAACCGGCGTGCCGACGACGGTGATGACGGTGCTCGCCATTCCCAGGCAGTTGGCGTCCGTGGTGGCCGTAAGAGTTTTCCCTAAGACCTGTCTCAGAACCGGCTCAGCTCCCGCTTCGCGAAAAGGCATCTGGCCGGAGTTGATTTTTTCGACCTTAGCGGTGTCGATATCGAGGAGGGAAACCGAGAATCCGCGGCTGGCTAGTACGATTCCTAGTGGTAAGCCGACATGTCCGCAGCCGCCCACAATGACGAGGTTCTGTTGATTTGGCAAGGAAAGATCCTTAAGCACGGGGTTGAAGCGCAATTTTACCGCATTCGTAAGTGGGCGTCACGCTGGCGCTCTGCTCCCGTCACCCGGGCGAATCAACCGAGAGCGTCGCCAGAGGCTTCCTTTGGCTTTGGCAATGCGGTTAGCCCCCGCAGACATCGGAGCCTATCACCACTGCGGGCGTATCAAGGGTATACTTGTTGTTTCGGCGGTGGCGAGGAATCCTTGACCATACCGGGAATGAAGATTTTCCCGACCATGGTCGCTGTCCCTGCTAATGTGGCCATTCTGACCCGTGCCGAGTTCCGGTGGCAGCGTGCGAGAAATTGGGGTCGAGCGGGAATGCAGTACAATGGCCAGACGCCAAATCGCCTTAGCCCGTCGGGACGGCAGGGCCAGCTAGGTTTCCGCGGCCATCAATATGAATTTGTGCCGGTCGAACGCCGCGAAGAAAGAACCGGGGTTGGTGTCGATTCTTGGGATTCTCGCTTAGCTGGAATCTCTAAGGGAGTGAACTCGGCTGGAACGAATGTGCAAAGGCTTGCACTACTTGCATTAAAAGTTGGGCGGTTCTGGGAATCAGCGATAAAAACTTGTTTATTATCATCTATTTATCGAGTATGCTAGCTTGAGCTCTCGGCCAAATAATTGCACATATCCCGAGGGACTGCGAGAGAAATCAAATAGGGAGCGAGAACCTAGTGGCGCTGGCTGGCACCAAAGCGACGAGTATTGCTTTGACCCACCCCCCAGACGATCAAGTCATGTTGGGGGATAGTACCGCTGGCAAATCTTCGACCTTGTGGCAAACGCTCAAGCCTTTCGGCTGGCAGGGGTTGCTGCTGATCGCAGTATTGATTGTGCTGTACGCACCGGTTCTGAAGATTCTGGTTCGTCAGTGGTACAGCGACGCCGACTATTCCCACGGATTTCTGGTGCCTTTACTGACGCTTTATTTGATCTGGCAGCGGCGGGGAAAGTTGCGCCAGATCGCGCGGCGTCCTTCGCTGTGGGGAATGTTAGTTGTCTTGTTGTCGGTCGGGCTGCTCGTTCTGGGAAGTTTGGGCGCGGAACTCTCCCTAACCCGGATCTCGATGCTGGGCACGATCTGCGGGCTGATCGTGTATTTTTGCGGAGGCGCCCTGCTGCGCGCCATGGCCTTTCCCATGGCATTTTTGCTGTTTGCGATTCCCATACCGACTCTGATTTACAACGAGATCGTTTTTCCGCTGCAGTTTATAGCCTCCAGATTCGCGACTTGGACGTTGGAGACGCTTAACCTGTTTCCCATCATGCGTGAGGGCAACGTTCTGATCCTGCCCAACATGTCGCTGGAAGTGGTGGAGGCATGCAGCGGTATTCGGTCGCTGATGTCGCTGCTGGCCTTGGCTGCCGGATATGGGTATCTAGCCGAGCGCAGCACCGTGGTGCGGTGGCTGCTGTTCCTGGCAATGGTTCCCCTGGCCATTATCAGCAACGGAACCCGAGTCATGATAACTGCTTTGATGGCGAACTACATCGGTCCCAAGGCAGCCGAAGGGTTCATGCATGAGTTTTCCGGCTGGGTGATTTTCGTAGTGGCCACGGCGTTATTTTTGGGATTGCACAGCTTGACGATTGTGGTGCGCAAGAGACTAGGATGGCTGCCAAAAGGTGAAAGCGGCCTGGCAAAGGCTAAGGTGACCCAATGAAATCCGGCGGCCGCTATTGGCTCATGATTGCCGTGCTAGTGGGAGCGACCGCTGGCATGAAGCATCTGTCACACCGAGAAGCCACTCCGCCCGCCAAGCCGCTCTCCGAGTTTCCTGCCCAGGTCGCAGGATACACGACGGGCGCCAATTGGCCACTTGACCAAGCAACCCTGGATTTGCTTGGGGTGACAGACTACCTCAACCGTGGTTATGTCTCGAAGTCCCAAGGCCTGGTCACCTTGTACATTGGGTATTTCCGCAGTCAGCGCACCGGCGCCACCATTCACTCTCCCAAAAACTGTTTGCCGGGAGCAGGATGGACGCCGATGAAGGAGAGCGTCTACCAACTCCCTCTCGACGATGGGCGTAAGGTGCCCGTTAATCTTTATGTCATTCGCAAGGATTTGGACGAACAACTCGTGCTGTATTGGTACCAGGCGCACGGCCGTGTAGTGGCCAGCGAATACTGGGGTAAATTTTATTTGGTGTATGACGCGATGCGCTTGAACCGCACCGACGCCGCTCTGGTTCGTATCACCACTCCAATCTACCACGGTGATGAGGAGCAGGCGCGCACGCGGGCGCTGGCATTCGCAAAACAAATTACAACTGACGTAGATCAGATCATCCCTCGGTGACCCAGGAGAAGGCATGCGTAACCGCTACATCGTCTTTGTCGTGATGGCTGTACTGGCCATCGTTTTGATTGGTTGTACTCGTAACCCGGAAGTCGCCAAGCGCAAGTACGTAGAGAGCGGCATGAAGTATATGGAGCAGAAGAAGTACGATTCTGCCGTGATTCAATTCAAGAAAGCCTTGCAAGTCGATCCGCGTTACGCCGAAGCCCATTACCAACTGGCAATTGCGGAGATGGACTTGCTGCACTTTCCTGACGGTTACAGAGAACTCAGCCAGGCAGTTGAACTTGACCCCAACCACTTCAAGGCGCGTCTTGCGCTGGGCACCTTGCTCATGGCCAGCCATCAGTTCCCTAAGGCGGAAGAGCAGGCGCGCTACGTGGTCGAGCACGACGCCAATAACGCGGATGGATATCTTCTGCTTGGCAACTCTCTGCTGGGCCAGAAGCACCAGCAGGATGCCGTTGACGCATTTACTAAGGCGATCTCACTGAAACCCAATAGCGCCGACGCATACCTCAATCGCGGCGTGTTGTATGCCTACATGAAGCAGGATGCTTCAGCCGAAGAGGACATGCGCAAAGCCATCAGCCTCGATCCGCAGAAATTGCCGGCCTACGCCAACCTCGCTGGCTTCTACCTCTACAAGAAGGATCCCAAGAAGGCCGAGGAGGTGTACCGGCTCGCCATCCAGAATAATCCGGACTCACCGGTTCCCTACCTGCGCTTGGCGGGCCTGATGTTGTCTGAAAACCGCAAAGCAGAGGGCGAACAGGTGATTCAACAATTGCGCGACAAGCAACCCACCTCCGCGGAAGTCGCGGGCGCAGTTGGAGACTACTACCTGGCCTCGAGAAATCCAGAAGCCGCCATCAAGGAGTACCAGCGCGGTCTGAACTACGATCCCAAGAACCAGGAGTTGCAACTGCGCTTGCTGGAGACCTTGCTCAATACCGGCAAGGTTGACGATGCCACCAAGATGGCGGATAGCATGCTGAAGGACAAGCCCGGTGACGTCACGGCGCGCACCACCCACGCGCGATTGTTGGCTATTAAAGGCAATAGCGCCGAGGCCATCACTACGCTGCGTGATGTCGTCCACGATGCTCCCGACAATGCCCAGGCGCACTACATGCTGGGACAGGTGCTGCGCCAGACCGGCGATCTGCCCGGAGCCAAGAACGAATTGCAAGAAGCCGCCAAGCAGCAGGCTTTTAGAGGTAAACAGGAAAGCCCGATGATCCTCAAGGCCCTGGCTGAAACCTATCGTGACTCGCATGATTATGACACTGCTAGAGAATACGCAGCGCGCTTGCAAAAGCAGAATGAAAACAATCCTGAAGCCCATTTCCTGAACGCCACCATCGATCTTGGCGCGAAGGATTATGCCGCCGCTCTCGATGAATTGAAGGAAACGCAGAAGACCGCGCCCAATGATCCCATGGTCCACCTCAACATGGCATTCGCCTACGCGGGGCAGAAGAAATACGCAGATGCGGAGCGCGAATTCCAAACTACGGTAAAGATGTACCCGACATTTGACGCGGCCTGGGCCGACTACATCGCTTTGATGTTTGGCACCAACCAGACCCCCAAGGCCCTGGCATTGGCCAACCAGTATGTCACCGCCAATCCTAACCGGGCTTCCGCGCACTTCATCAACGCTTCTGCCCTGGGCACGGCCAAGAAGTACGACCAGGCCGTCGCGGAGTTCCAGAAGGTCCTTCAAATTGACCCTAAGTCGATGATGGCTTACTTCCGTCTGGCCCAGATGCATCAGTTGATGGGACAAAGCGACGCAGCTTTGGACTCGTACCAGAAGGCGCTCGCACTGCAGCCAACGTCGCCCATGGTGAATACCGCACTTGGAGACTTTTATCTCAGCAAAGACGATTTGAAATCTGCCGGCAAGTACTTCCAGGCAGCGCTGGCCCAGAATTCTCATGATCCGGTCGCCGCCAACAACCTGGCATGGGTTTATGCCGTTCAGGGCGAAAACCTTGACATGGCGCTGAGCCTGGCGACCCAGGCGAAACAGATCGCCCCGGATATGACCGCGGTCAGCGATACTCTGGCCTGGATCCAGTACAAGAAAGGCAATTATCGCGTCTCCGTCTCGCTTGCTGAGGACGCGGTAAAAAAGGAACCGCAGAAGGCTGACTACCGCTATCACTTGGGAATGGCCCTCAGAGGAGCAGGAGAAAGAGACCGCGCCAAGGCCGAGTTGCAGAAGGCACTGCAGTTGAACCTGAAGGGCACGGACGCCCAGGAAGCACAGAAGACCCTGGCGTCCCTGCAATAGCGACTCGCGAGATCCTTGTATCTGCGCTGCTGCGCTGGCAGCCTGACGTCATTCCTTGTGAATTGGCGCGGCGACCTGCTGGCGCAGCGCCACCGTGCAGCAACCAGGAACTCCTCGAAGGAAACCCAACCCAGAAATTGCCGCAAACGCCCTTTCGATGATGCCGGAAGGCATGAGCGTTCGCGCGATCCCCGCTTTACCGGCATCCCGGGTCACTGAATTTAAGCGCCTCTGGGGAAGCAGCACTCCGGTATTTTTTGTCGTGTGCGGATATCTCCGGGCCCCAAGGGCCCATGGTTAAGCAGAGATCGCGGTTGGCCGCCGGTACGGCCGTCTTTCCCCCTTGTTCTTCCGCAGAATGTGCAACGCCAGGGTCAAGCTCCACCTCCGCAAGCCAGCCCGCTGGGTAAAGTTTCCCAGCGACCGAGAAGCTGAATCGGGATACCTTCTCTGCTAATCTAACTAACTAGTTAATTAAAATGTCACTGCCCGTTCGACCTACCGCCCGGCGAGGGACCCGCCGCCAACCCGAGGCGAGCCGGAGCGCGATTCTCCAGGCGGCGCTTGGCGAATTTGCCCAACAGGGTCTTGCGGGTGCGCGCATGGACGCCATCGCCGCTGCCGCTAAGGTCAACAAGGCATTGCTGTATTACTACTTCCGTGACAAGGAAGCGCTGTACGGCGCGGTGCTCGATGAGTTTTTCGTCCGGCTGCTCGGTCGCGTCACGCAGGCGCTCGATGGTGCGGGCCCGGCTGGCGAGCGCCTGCTTACCTATGCCCGTGCACATTTCGATTGCATTGCCGAATCCTTACATTACGCGAGGCTTTTTCAGGGAGAGTTGATGAGCGCCGGCAGGGGCCGATCGTCACATCTTATGCGCGTCGTGGAGCAATACATTCGCCCGATCTCAGTACGCTTGGTGGCCGTGCTGCAAGAGGGCATTGAGAGTGGAGAATTTCGGCACGTGGATGCCATGCAATTCGCGCCCTCGATGGTGGGGATGATTGTTCACTACTTTGTCATAGCACCCATGGCCCGCAAGCTTTTATCGAAGGACCCCTTCTCGCAGGAAGCCCTTCAGCAACGGCGCGCAGCCGTTCTCGATTTCATCGCAGCGGCGTTGTTCGCGGACCAATCGGCCGGCGTGACGCTGGCCGCGGAAGTGGCAAGTCGCGCCGAAGCGCAGCCCAGGGTCGGTTCGGATGTTGTGAAGACACCCAAACGCCGCTTCCGTGTGCAAGGGAAACGCAAATGAAGCCAAGCAAATTTTTCATCTTCCTATTCGTCCTGCTGGCGATCGCGACCGCGTACTACTTCTACTCGACGGATCGCACCACGGAGACAGTGCTCATCGGAATCGTAGATGCGAATCAAGTGATCGTGAGTTCTAAGGTTATGGGGCGGATTGAGAAGCTATACGTGGATGAAGGATCGAAGGTCAAGGCCGGAGACCTCATAGCGGAGATCGACTCCGCCGAACTTGAGGCCCAGAAGAACGCGGCTGAAGCCACCATCCGCTCCTATGACTCGCAAGTCTCATCCATGCGCGCTACCGAGGCGCAGACGCTGGGCGAGACCAACAGTGGCGTGGTGAATGCGCAGGCGCGACTGGCCTCGGCCAAAGCCACGCTGGTCCAGGCGCAAGCCGACCTGGCTCGAATTCAGAGCGACTCGCAGCGCATGATTGCGCTGGCCCAGGCGGGTGTCGAATCCGAACAGGACCGGGTGCGGGCCGACCAGCAACTGAAAGCGCAACAGGCCGTGGTTTTGAGCGCGCAGAAAAATGTCGATGCGGCACAAGCTGACCTGAACACCGCCATCGCAAGGACGCATCAGCAGGGTGCTGCGGCCAGCAACGTGGCGGCCAATCAGGCCCAGGTAGCCAACGCGCGCGCCCAACTGGCCGAAGCCGAAACCCGCCTCGGTTACGCGAAAATCTACGCTCCGGTGACCGGAACGGTTTCCGTGCGAGCCACGCGGCAGGGCGAAGTGGTGAATCCGGGAACGCCAATCGTAACCATCATTGACTTCGGCGACACATGGATCCGTGCCGAGGCTCCCGAAACGGAAGCGCGCTTCGTGTCGGCTGGCGAAAAGCTCACGGTGCGTTTGCCGGCGGGGAAGCCAATCGAAGGCACGGTGATCTTCAAGGCGGTCGAGAGCGACTTCGCAACCCAGCGCGACGTCAGCCGCCGCAAGCGCGACATCAAGACCATTGGCCTCAAGCTGAAGGTTGACAATCCCGACGGCTCGCTGGTCCCCGGCATGACCGCAGAAGTCTTGCTTCCGCAACAACCGACGAAAGGCGCGCAATGAGCTGGTTCAGTCCAAAATCGAAGCCTAGCGCAGCCTGCGATGAGCCAGCCAGCGGCGATGCCATCGTAGTCGACCACATCACGAAAAAGTATGGTGATTTCACTGCGGTAGACGATGTTTCGTTCAATGTGCATCAGGGCGAAATCTTTGGATTGCTGGGGCCGAATGGCGCCGGCAAGTCCACGCTCATCCGCATGATGACTACGTTGCTGCCGCTGACCAGCGGCCGGGCGCTAATTAACGGCTTCGACGTCGCGAAGCAGCCAGACTCCGCGCGGCACTGCATGGGCGTAATCCCGCAGGCCCTGACCAGCGACATCGATCTCACCGTGGAAGAAAATCTCAGCATTTACGCCAAGCTGTACGGTGTTCCCGCCGCAGACCGTAAGCGCAACATCGACGATCTGCTGAAAACGGTAGACCTGCTGAAGTGGCGCCATGCTCAGACCAAGACGCTCTCCGGCGGTATGCGCCGGCGGCTGGAGATTGCTCGGGGACTGGTACACAGCCCGAAAATATTCTTTTTGGATGAGCCGACAACCGGACTCGATCCGGTATCGCGCGTAGCGGTGTGGGAGATGCTGACCAAGGTCAAGAACCGGCGCGCGCTGACGATTCTCATCACCACCCACTATATGGACGAAGCTGACAGGCTTTGTGATCGTCTGGCGATCGTGGACCACGGCAAGCTGGTGGCGCTGGATTCTCCGATGGCGCTGAAAGCGAGCGTGCCGGGAACCAATGTCATTGAAGCTCAGTTCCTGAATGCGCCGGCGGTTTGGCACGAGGAATTAGGAAAGCTCGAGGACGCCACCTCAGTGCAGCCGGTGGGTGCGGACATGTACCGCATTCTGAGCAGCAATGGTTCCAAGACAACCACAGAACTGGTGGAACTTGCGGTGCGCTCCAACGTGCAGCTCAAATCGCTGTCAGTCCAGAACACGACGTTGGACGATGTGTTCGTACACTACACCGGCCGGCAACTGCGCGATGAGCAGGTGAAGGCCTACAACTTTGTGATGCCAGATCGCCCGGGGATGCGGCCATGAACAGGATGTGGGCAATTGTCGAGCGCGAGCTGCGCAAGTTCTTTCGCTCTCCCGCCTTGATGCTGGTCTCAATGGTCTTCCCCTTGGTGCAGCTTATCGTGCTGGGCAACGCATTCGGCGGAAAGATCAAAGAGGCGCGACTCGGCGTCGTCGATCAGGACCACGGTACGCAGGCGGTGAAGATTCGCGAGGCGTTGGCGGCGGTGCAGTCCAATGCGCGGACGTTTATTCCGGTGCCGTACGACAGCGACAAGCAGGCCATGGAAGACGTGCGCACCGGACGACTGGACGGCGCCATCATTATTCCGCCGGAATACTCGCGCCGCGTCTATGAGCAGAACCATCCGCGGATTGCGCTGGTGGTGGACAACACCGACAACTTCATGAGTTCGACGCTGGAGCAGCAATTCAGTTCTCTGACCGCGGCCCTGAATAATCCCGACGTCCAGCCATCGCGCATTCTGCAGCAGATCACTCTCGACACTGTCGAGCTGTATCCCTACATCGAGTACATGAAATATCTGCTGCCCGGATCGATCGCGCTGGCCATGTTCGTCTCGGTCATGATCGGCGGCGGCATGTTGTACATCGACGACAAGGCGCGCGGGGTGCACGAAGGTTATCTGGTGACGCCGATTACGAAATTTGAACTGGTGGCTGGACTCAATATCGCAGGCGCGATCAAAGCCATCATGGCGGGCATTGTGATCACCGTGCTGGGATCGCTGCTGGCGGGATTGGGAACGGTCTTCACGCCACAAAACATGCTCTACGTCTTCCTGATGGTGGTGGCGACCTCGCTGGCATTTAACACCATGATGTTCTTGCTCGTGGTACGGGTGGAGGATCCGCTGGTGCCACGCGCCATGTTCGGCATCCTGAACACCCTGCTGTTTTTCCCCAGTGGCGCCATCTATCCCATAAAGGCGTTTCCGGCGTGGCTTCGCGGAATCGCCTACGTCGATCCCTTCACCTACTCGGTGCACGGCTTCAAGGCGATTCTGCTGAAGGATGCGGGCTTCGCGGCGATCCGCACTGACCTGCTGTATCTGACGGTGGCGGCCGCCATCATGATCACAATTGCCACCATGCTGTTCAAGCGGACGCTGTAGCCGGCCGGGTGGCGCCCGTGGCGTCGCCGAACAAGGCTGCCGACAAAGCGAATGTGATTTGAAAGGGCATGGCTTCAGCCGTGCCGCATGGGCGTGGAGACTTGGGCTTCAGCCCCTGAGGGAACTCGCATCCTCGTCTCAACACCGAAGTCCCTCAGTGGCTAAAGCCACCATAATGACTGCGCTTACGGCACGGCTGAAGCCGTGCCCTTTCAAAGCGCAAGGTACTTAGAAATGATTCCGGTGGAGGCCCGCATTATCCGGGACGTCACCTTTCTCGGCAGCCCCTAAAAACATTCCAGATCAAGGCAAACTCTTGTCCGTGGGAGGCATCTTCTTTACATAAGCGACCTCCTGTCACATTCGGAGTCGGCAAAATTTCACAACAAGATTTCCACCTTAGGAGGACGGCATGAAGAGTTTCCTGATTGGCTTGGGGCTGGGAGTTGGCCTCGGCATTCTATTTGCCCCGATGAGCGGAGAAGAAACCCGCAACAACCTGACTGACCGCGCTAACGATCTGGCCAACTCGGCGCGCGAGACCTACGAGCAGAACAAGGGCCGCGTGCAACGTGGAGTGCAGTCCATTCGCGGAACCGCCGAGCGCGCCATGGGTAAGGTTCGTTCCACCGCCAGCGAGGTCACCTCCCCCACGGGCACGGAGGCCAGTGGCGTCTAGAGCATTTCTAATTTAAGTGTATACAGTTTATGCGATACTTGTCCTGCGGTTTTAGGGGAGGCTTAGATGCAATCCTATTCGCAGGATTTGCGTGA
>Ga0208587_1000280_pt1 | contig 28163 bp, 24 predicted proteins | sample NGESurdeep092012_7_FD_184472 | JGI IMG/M metagenome (GOLD analysis project Ga0208587, IMG submission 184472) | Arctic peat soil microbial communities from Barrow, Alaska - NGEE Surface sample 210 deep-092012 (SPAdes) | ecosystem: Environmental > Terrestrial > Soil > Wetlands > Peat ...
GTGTTGCGCTTTTAACTTGTAACTTACGTCTTACGTCTAACAACTGACTTTAGGGTCTGTAGCTCAGCTGGTTAGAGCATTGTGTTGATAACGCAAGGGTCGTTGGTTCGAGTCCAACCAGACCCACCAACACCTGGTTGGAAGTAGGAAGTCGTAAGTTTTTAGTTGGCGTGGTCGCAACTGGGTTGCGGTTTTAACTAACAACTTACGTCTAACGACTACCAACTATAGTCAGCTACCACTTAATTAAAACGGCACCCCAGGTAAACCCGCCACCCACGGCCTCCAGTAAAATATTCTGCCCCGCCTTGATGCGGCCATCGCGCACCGCAGTATCCAACGCCAAAGGAATCGAAGCTGCCGAGGTGTTGCCGTGAGTGGCGACAGTGACAATCACATTATCCATGCTCAAACCGAGCTTCTTGGCGGTAGCTTCCATGATGCGGATGTTGGCTTGATGCGGAACCAGCCAAGCGATGTCAGAATCTTGCAGGTTACTTTCTTCCAGCACTTCCTCAACAACCTCGCTTAATACCTTGACTGCAAACTTAAAAACAGCCTTACCTTCCATCTTGATGAATGGGTCACCTTGCACCTCGCCGTTGCGAATGTTGCCGTCGGCTTTCAACATGCCGCGATGGCTGCCATCGGCGTGCAGCTTGCTGGCGACGATGCCTGGCGTCTTAGAAGCCCGCAACACTACCGCACCTGCTCCGTCGCCGAACAGTACACAAGTGGTGCGATCGCTCCAATCCAGGATGCGCGACAACACTTCTGCGCCGACCACCAACACCGTCTTGGCTTGCCCGCCGCGTATGTACAAATCAGCGGTGTTCATGGCATAGACGAAGCCGCCGCACACCGCTTGCATGTCGAAAGCGGCGCAGTGATTCTTAATACCGAGTTTGTCTTGCAGGATGCAGGCAGTGCTGGGAAAAACCTGGTCTGGGGTAGTGGTCGCGACGATCACCAGGTCGATTTCCTCAGCGCTGATAGCCGCTGCTTCAATGGCTCTGAGACTGGCTTGCAAAGCGAGATCGCTGGTCAGTTCGTTGTCTGCCGCGATATGCCGCTCATGGATGCCGCTGCGCGACACGATCCAGTCGTGTGAGGTTTCAACGATCTTTTCCAAATCGAAATTGGTCAATACTTTCGCCGGCAGATAACTTCCGGTGCCGATGATTTTTGAGTACATCAGGAAACCTCCGCTACTTTTTGCTGATTTAAATGATGCCATTTTTCAATGTGCTCGCTGATGTGCTGCAACATCCCGCCGCGCGCTTCTTCGGCGGCACGTTCGATAGCACAGCGGAAAGCGAAAACATCCGCCGAACCGTGACTCTTCACCACGATGCCCTTCAAACCGAGCAGACTCGCGCCGTTGTAGCGGCGATGATCCAGTCTGTGCTTGAAGGCTTTTAGTACTCGAATCGATACCAGCGCGGCCAGCTTGGTGAGCGCGTTACGACTAAATTCTTCGCGCAAAAAACCGCCCATCATTTGCGCCACGCCCTCTGCGGTTTTCAGCGCGACATTGCCGACGAAGCCATCGCACACCACCACGTCGGTGGTACCTTTGAAAACATCGGCGCCTTCGACGTTACCGTAGAAATTCAGGTCACTTGCCCGCAGCAACTCTGCGGCTTGCTTGACCACTTCGTTGCCTTTGATGTCTTCGCTGCCGATATTCAACAGGCCGACGCTAGGATTGGGTTTGTGCTCCAACGCCGTAACCAGTGTGGAGCCCATCAAGGCGAATTGTAGCAGGTGCTCGGCGTTGCAATCAGTGTTAGCTCCCAAGTCGAGCATACAGACTTGGCCGTTTTTGGTCGGCAAATAAGACGCAATCGCGGGGCGATCTATGCCCGGAATGGTTTTCAGCACATAGCGTGCCGTCGCCATCAGCGCGCCGGTATTGCCTGCGCTGACACAGGCCAACGATTCACCGTTTTTGACCAGATTGATGCTGACGCGCATCGAGGAATCCTTTTTGCCACGCAATGCGGATTGCGGTTGTTCATCCATGCCCACCACTTCGCTGGCAGGATGAATGCGCAAATGCACCCCTGTTTGCACATTCAGGGCACGCAACTCGGTTTCAATGGCATCAGGGATACCCACCAGAATGATGGTGTCGTTGGGGAACTGCTGCAGATACTCAATTGCAGCAGGGATGGTGACCGTCGTGCCGTGGTCGCCTCCCATCGCATCTATGGCTAAAGTGACATCCACTAAGCGATCCTTGGCAAAAGGCTAACAGAAAAGAAAACGCAGCCGACCTTAATGATCGGCCGCGCTACTTGAAGGCTTAATCGCCCTTGGTCTTGACTACCTTCTTACCGCGGTAAAAGCCGGTAAGACTGATGTGGTGACGCAAATGGGTTTCGCCCGTGATAGGCTCAACCGCTGTCGCCGGGTTGGTCAAAAAATCATGGGCGCGGTGCATACCACGCTTGGATGAGGACTTTTTATTCTGCTGAACTGCCATGATAACTACTCCTAAAAAAACTGTTTAATTACGCTTCAATTTTACCAAAACCGCAAAAGGATTTTTTTCTTCCCTATGAGCATTCTCGCCATCTGTCACCTGACAAGCACCCGACTCATGTTTGGGAGCGATTGGCAGATTTAACAAAATCTCTTCTTCCAGCAAATCCAGCACATTCAAATGCGTATCCGCCAAGATGCTATCGAACTCTTCTGCCTCCCCGCCTGCAACACTATCATCCAGCGCGTCCAGGCTTGACTGATCGCGCAGCAACAAGCGCGTATCAAGCCGCACCGGATAATCCAGGCTATTCAGGCAACGCTGGCAACGCAACTGGCATTGCCCAACCACGCCCACATCCAGAAAGTGTGTGCCTTGTTTATCCACACCGCCTTGCACTGTGTAACTCAAAATTCCCTGCGGATTTTCCAGTATATCCAGCAAACGCGGCAGTTCGGCAATCTGCACTTCACCGCTAATTCTCCGGCCATTTCTGGCAAAATCCAAGCTATCGATGAAAGGCCGTGCGTACATTAGGCGCGCATGATATATTTTTCGCTGCTCCCTGTCAAAAATCCTAAGGAATATTGTTGAATTCTCAGTTGCTTGTCCTCGCCTCCAGCTCCATTTACCGCAGCGAACTTCTCAAACGGCTACAGCTTCCTTTTGAGATCGTCGCACCGAATGTGGATGAAACGCCGTTACCGCATGAATCGGCGCGTGCCACCTCAGTGCGCCTCGCGCAGGAAAAAGCCCGTGCCGTGGCCGGCAATTATCCTGACGCGTTGATTATTGGCTCCGACCAAGTCGCCCTGCTGGAGGGCCGACAGCTCGGCAAACCGCTTACCCACGACAATGCGGTCAAGCAACTGCGCGCCATGCGCGGCAAGACCACTTGCTTCTATACCGCACTGACACTGTTGAACAGCAGAACCGGCAATCTGCAAACCGAAGTGGCGGAAAATTTCGTCACTTTGCACAACCTTGGCGATGAAGAAATCGAAGGCTATCTGCAAAAGGAACAACCTTATCACTGCGCCGGAAGCGCGAAATCGGAAGGGCTGGGCATCGCGCTGATGAGCAAAATGACCGGCGATGACCCCAACGCACTGATTGGCCTGCCGCTGATTTTGTTGATTGAAATGCTGCGCCGCGAAAACGTTCGATTGTTCTGACCATGACAACCAAACTTGGCACGCTCTATCTGATTCCCTGCACGCTGGGCGATACACCCGCCGAACAGGTCTTGCCTCAGCACGTCATCGACGTGGCGCGCAAGTTAAGGCATTTCGTGGTGGAGCAACCCAAGACCGCGCGGCAATTTCTCTCCGCACTCAAACCCGAACGACCGATCCAGTCTTTGCACTTCGCCACGCTAAACGAACACACCGCCGCTAACGAATTATCTGAACTGCTAGCCCCGCTACTGGCTGGAGAAGATGTCGGCATCATTTCCGAAGCGGGTTGTCCGGGCATCGCCGACCCGGGTGCGGATTTGGTCAATTTGGCACACCGCAACGGCATCCGCGTCGTGCCGCTGGTCGGTCCCTCCTCTATTTTGCTGGCGTTGATGGCTTCCGGCCTGAATGGACAGTGCTTCGCCTTTCACGGTTACTTGCCTATTGCAGAGACGGAAAGAAACAGGGCGATCACAACGCTGGAGACAGAATCTGCAAAACGCAAACAAACCCAACTGTTCATCGAAACCCCATACCGCAACGACAGGATGTTCAGTGCCCTGCTCGTCCAGTGCCGCCCGGAAACGCTGCTGTGCGTCGCCACCGATATCACTTTGCCCGGCGAACAAATCCAGACGCGCTCCATCGCGCAGTGGAAATCGCAGCCTATCCCGCAACTGAACAGGCATCCGAGCCTGTTTCTGCTGCTTGGGAAAAGTTAATTTAGTTGCCCAATAGCCCACTTTCTGGTATTAAAGCGGACTTTAATTTTTATCCCCTTGGAGAAGTGCAATGCCGGTACAGCCACACAAACCCGTCGTCCCTTACAAAGCCAAGAAGGGCGAGGCTTACATGAACCCAAAACAGCTCGACCATTTCCGCCAAATCATGAACGATATCAAGGCTGGACTGGGTAAGGATATTGATCGCACCGTACACACCATGCAGGACGAGGCAACGGTATTCGCCGATCCGAATGACCGCGCCACACAAGAATCTGACATGGGCCTGGAACTGCGCAACCGCGACCGCGAACGCAAGCTGATCAAGAAAATCAATGAAATGCTCGCCAAGATTGATGCGGGTGAATATGGATACTGCGATAATTGCGGTGTCGAGATCGGCTTAAATCGGCTCGAAGCAAGGCCTACCGCCACTCTGTGTATCGACTGCAAGACCCTGGACGAGATTCGCGAAAAACAGGTAGCAAAATAAAATCAGAAGCGGAATATCGCAGGATTTTGAATTGAAATAAAAAAAGCCCCGCCAAAATGGCGGGGCTTTTTACTTATACAAACAACAAATTACTCGGCGACGGGAGCAGCAACAGGCGCAGGCAGCAACGCCTTCATGCTCAGTTTCATACGGCCCTTGTCGTCCACTTCCAGCACCTTCACGCGCACGATCTGGCCTTCCTTGAGGTGATCTGCCACGCTGACGACGCGTTCGTGGGCGATCTGGGAAATGTGCAACAGGCCGTCTTTGCCCGGCAACACATTCACCAATGCGCCAAAGTCGAGCAACTTGACCACCGGGCCTTCGTATATCTTGCCGACTTCCACATCAGCCACGATGTCTTCGATGCGTTTCTTGGCCAATTCGCCGGCTTCGCCGCTCACACAGGAAATAGTGATGTTGCCTGTGTCATCGATGTCGATCGTCGTGCCGGTCTCTTCAGTCAGGGCACGGATCACTGCGCCACCCTTGCCGATCACGTCGCGGATCTTTTCCGGATTGATCTTCATCTTGATCATGCGCGGCGCAAATTCGGAAACTTCGGTACGCGCATTTGGCATGGATTGCTTCATCAGGCCGAGGATGTGCATACGGCCTTCGCGAGCCTGGATCAACGCAGCCTGCATGATGTCGCGCGTAATGCCATTGATCTTGATGTCCATCTGCAGAGCGGTAATACCGGCTTCGCTGCCGGCCACCTTGAAGTCCATATCGCCCAAGTGATCTTCATCGCCGAGAATATCGGTCAGCACCGCAAAGCGATTGCCTTCCTTGATCAGACCCATGGCAATGCCCGCTACATGCGCCTTGAGCGGCACACCGGCATCCAGCAGCGACAAACAACCGCCGCACACCGAGGCCATCGAGCTGGAGCCGTTGGATTCGGTGATTTCCGATACCACGCGCATTGCGTAGCCGAAATCTTCTTCGCTGGGCAACACTGCAACCAGCGCACGCTTGGCCAAACGGCCATGACCAATCTCGCGACGCTTGGGCGTACCCACGCGACCGGTCTCGCCCGTGGCGTACGGCGGGAAGTTGTAATGCAGCATGAAGCGGTCTGTGTATTCGCCTTGCAGCGCGTCGATTTTCTGGGAGTCGCGCATACTGCCCAAAGTCGCCACCACGATGGCTTGTGTTTCGCCGCGGGTGAACAAAGAAGAGCCGTGGGTGCGCGGCAATATGCCGTTACGGATCGTGATCGGACGCACGGTACGCGTGTCGCGGCCATCGATGCGCGGTTCACCACTGAGAATTTGTCCGCGCACAATTTTGGCTTCCAGCGCGCTGAACAAATCATTGATGTGGTTCTTATGAATGGCAATCACTTCCGGCGACATTGCAGCCATCACTTTATCGTGAATCGCAGCCACTGCATCGGTGCGCGCTTGCTTGGAACGGATCGCATACGCTTGTCCCAGTTCAGCTTCGGCTATGCTGGAAATCTGCGCAATCAAGGCTTCGTCCGTGGCCGGAGCAGTCCAATCCCAGGCATCGGCACCCACCGCATCGGCCATTTCGTTGATCGCCTGAATCACGACTTGCATCTGCTCGTGGCCGAACATCACCGCGCCCAGCATGATTTCTTCAGACAACTGTTGCGCTTCGGATTCCACCATCTGCACTGCGCGCACGGTACCCGCGACCACCAGATCCATTTGCGAAGTCAGAAGTTCGGTGGCGGTCGGATTGAGCAGATATTGACCGTTGGCATAACCCACGCGCGCCGCGCCAATCGGGCCGTCGAACGGGATACCGGACAATGCCAGCGCGGCAGATGCGCCGATCATGGCGGGTATATCTGAATCAATCTCGTTATCCGAAGACATCACCGTCGCGACAATTTGCACTTCGTTGTAAAAACTTTCCGGGAACAGCGGACGCAGCGGACGGTCGATCAAACGGCAGGTCAGAATTTCTTTTTCACTTGGACGGCCTTCGCGCTTGAAAAAACCGCCGGGAATCTTGCCCGCAGCGTAAGTTCTTTCCTGATAATCCACAGTGAGCGGGAAAAAGTCCTGCTCGGGTTTGGCATCTTTTCTGCCGACCACGGTGACCAGCACCACAGTGTCATCCAGACTGACCATCACCGCGCCGCTGGCTTGGCGTGCGATCTCACCTGTCTCCAGCGTGAGTTGATGGTTACCGTACGCGAATGTTTTTTTATAGTGACTCAAGATAGACCTCTCTGTGCATGGCATGACGCGCAATCGCGGCACACGTTGTGACAAGACGAAACAACACGGGTCGCTGATGCGACCCGCTGAATATAAGTTTTTACTTACGAATTTCCAGACGTTGAATCAACGTGCGATAACTCGCATCATTCGTGCGCTTGAGATAATCAAGCAGCTTGCGTCGGCGGCTTACCAGGCGCAGCAGACCGCGACGGGAATGGTGATCCTTGACATTGTCTTTGAAATGCTCGGTCAGATAAGTGATGCGTGCAGTGATCAATGCTACTTGCACCTCGGGGGAACCCGTATCGCTCTTGGCACGTTGAAAGTCGGTAACGATTTGCGCTTTTTGCGCCGCGGTAATTGCCATTGGTTTTGCTCTCCTAAAAAAAGTGCCGCATTCTACCCTTTAACGGGGTTGTTGCTCAACCCCAATATTTGCCCCCGAGCTGGTTTGTGCAGCTTGTTTTGCCACACCGGACAACAGCCTGTCTGGGGCGAGACGGCGTCCTTGCAACAGTCCTACCCCTATGAATCCCTGCGGGCCATGCAAACTAACCTTGCCATCGGGTAAACCGGTGTCCAGCGCCAAGCGTTGCCCTTGCGCCAAGCGCTTGATTTGCACGGTATCCAGTTGCAGTTTGGGCATGTCGGGCATCAGGCTTACCAACGGCAGGATGCAAGCATCGCGCTCGGCATCGGTCATCGCCGCAAGTTGCACCAGGGTATAGCCGTCGTTCAAATCGAAATGGGCGATCGCAGTGCGGCGCAGGCCGATCAGATGGGCTCCGCAGCCGAGTGCCGCGCCGATGTCTTCGGCAAGCGTGCGGATGTATGTGCCCTTGCTGCAGCGCACGGTGATGTCCATCGTGTGCACGGCCAAAAGTTCTTCGGACTCGTTGCCGGAAAAAGAATTCAGCCGCAGCTCGTGTATCACCACGCTGCGCAATTCGCGCTCTATGGTCTCGCCTTTGCGGATGTATTCGTAGAGCGGCTTGCCCTGGTGTTTGAGCGCGCTGTGCATGGGCGGGAGTTGCTGGATCTCGCCGCGGAATTTGGCCAGCACGCTATCGACATCGGACTGCTGAACCTTGACCGGAAGTTCGGCGATGATGTCGCCTTCGGCATCGCCTGTGGTGGTAGTTTGTCCAAGGCGCAACAAGGCACGATAGGTTTTATCGGCATCCAGCAGCATCATCGAAAATTTGGTGGCCTCACCGAAACAGATTGGCAGCAGGCCGGTGGCGAGGGGGTCGAGCGTACCGGTGTGCCCGGCTTTTTCAGCCTGGAACAGGCGGCGGACTTTTTGCAGCGCATCGTTGGAACTGAGTTCCAGCGGCTTATCGAACAACAACACTCCGTCTAACGGGCGAAAGGTACGCGCCATCAGAATTTATGAATTATCGGGATGTAGCTTGTCGCTGGCAACCGCTTCGTCGATAAGTTGCGACAAATGGCTGCCGCGCTCGACGGAGGAATCAAAGACGAAATGCAATTGCGGCATGATGCGCAACTTAATGCTATGCGCCAACTGACTGCGCAGAAAACCGCTGGCGCTCTCCAAACCTTGCTGGGCTTCTTCGTGCTTGCCATCCAGACGGGTGAAAAAGACCTTGGCATGAGAATAGTCGCCCGCCACTTCAACGCCGGTGATGGTCACCAGACGCACACGCGGATCGTTGATTCGCAGGCGCACCAGCTCGGCAATTTCGCGCTGCATTTGCTGGGCTACTCTGTCGGTTCTTGCAAAATTTCCCATTGTTTTTTTATTATGCCGTCTTTCGTTAGTTACGTAACGTGCTTTTTTGTAGGGCGGGCTCTGCGTGTGTTGTTGGGGCTTCAGCCCCTTACAACCACGGCGTACCCCTTGCGGGTGCTGCCCGCCGGATTAAGCCTGTCCTGAGCTTGTCGAAGGGTTGTCGGGCGAGTTTTGCATAGCCATCGACTAAGTCACCTAAAGACGGTGACATAAGCCGGCAGAAACTTAATTAAAGCGCGCGCGCAACCTCAACGATCTCGTAGGCTTCGAGCTTGTCACCCACCACCAGATCGTTGAAATTCTTCACCGACAGGCCGCACTCGAAATTGGCTTTGACTTCTTTCACGTCGTCCTTGAAGCGTTTCAGCGAATCCAATTCTCCGTCGTGGATCACCACGTTGTCGCGCAACACGCGCACCCTCGCGCCACGCTTGATCATGCCATCCAGCACATAACAACCGGCGATCGTGCCCACCTTGGAAACGGTGAACACCTGACGCACTTCGACCATGCCCATGATGCTTTCGCGTTTCTCGGGAGCCAGCATGCCGGACAGCGCCGCCTTGATCTCGTCCACCATCGCGTAGATGATGTTGTAGTAACGGATGTCCACGCCGGAAGATTCCGCCAGTTTGCGCGCGGCCGCATCGGCACGCGTGTTGAAGCCGATAATGATCGCCTTGGAGGCCAGCGCCAGATTGACATCCGACTCGGAGATCGCACCCACACCGCCGTGGATCAGATTGACCTTGACCTCGTTGGTGGAGAGTTTTTGCAGGGATTGCGCGATCGCCTCGGCAGAACCTTGCACGTCGGATTTCACGATCAGCGACAAGGTGCGCACTTCGCCTTCGGCCATCTGCTCGAACATATTCTCCAGCTTGGCGGCCTGCTGTTTGGCAAGCTTCACACCGCGATACTTGCCCTGGCGGAACTGTGCGATCTCGCGGGCGCGTTTTTCGTCTGCCAATACCATCAGTTCTTCACCGGCAGCGGGCACTTCGGACAAGCCCTGTATCTCCACCGGGATCGATGGGCCCGCTTCGTTGATGGTCTTGCCGTTCTCGTCCAGCATCGCGCGCACCCGGCCGAACACCGAACCAACCAGTACTGCATCGCCGCGCTTCATCGTGCCGGACTGTATCAGTACGGTAGCCACCGGCCCTTTGCCCTTGTCCAGACGCGCTTCGATCACCAGCCCCTTGGCGTGCGTGGCACGCGGCGCTTTCAGTTCCAGCACCTCGGCTTGCAACAACACGCCTTCCAGCAATTGGTCTATGCCCTGGCCGGACTTGGATGAAACTTCGACGAACATCGCGTCGCCACCCCAATCTTCCGGCGTCACCCCTTCTGCGACCAGCTCCTGTTTGACGCGCTCGACGTTGGCTTCGGGCTTGTCGACCTTGGTTATTGCCACCACCAGCGGCACGTTGGCGGCCCTGGCATGCGCGATGGCTTCCTTGGTCTGCGGCATCACGCCGTCATCGGCGGCCACTACCAGAATAACGATGTCGGTCGCTTTGGCGCCACGTGCACGCATTGCAGTAAACGCTTCGTGACCAGGCGTATCCAGGAAGGTGACCATGCCGCGCGGGGTATCGACGTGATACGCGCCGATATGCTGGGTGATACCGCCCGCTTCACCTGATGCGACACGGGTGCGGCGTATGTAATCGAGCAAGGAAGTCTTGCCGTGATCGACGTGACCCATCACGGTAACGACTGGTGCACGCGGCTCCAGTGCCACATCATGATGCGCTTCGGTATCGATCAGATAAGCATCCGGATCGTCCAGCTTGGCAGCCTTGGCGACGTGCCCCATCTCCTCCACCACGATCATCGCGGTTTCCTGATCGAGCACTTGATTGATGGTCACCATCGAACCCATTTTCATCAATACCTTGATGATTTCAGAAGCCTTGATCGACATCTTCTGGGCCAATTCGGCGACGCTGATGGTTTCGGGAACAGCCACTTCATGCACGATAGGTTCGGTCGGCAACGAGAATGCGTGCTCAGGCTCAACGGCATGCTTGCTGTGTTTGTCATGGCGCGGTGCACGCACCGGTGTTGTCCAGACACCCGGTTTATCACCGGGTTTGGCCGGGGTACGCTTCTTGTGTCCTTTTTCGTCCCACGGGCTGGCCTTGGCTTCAGGCTTTGGTTTTTTGCTCGGCTTGGCTATCTTGTCACCGGGCTTGGGCGCCGGCCTGTGCAATGTACCTTCCGCCAGATTGACGATCGGTGCAGCGACCACAGGAATTGCTTCTGCAACCTTTATCACCGCTGCCACAACAGGTTGCGGCTCAGGCTCAACGGTTTTCTGCGCCGTCTTGCGTTTGCTGCGCTCTTGCTTGACTTGCACCTCGGCTGCTTGACGCGCCGCCAATTCTGCCTGCAAGCGTGCTTCTTCCTCGCGCGTCGCCATTTCCTGCTCATTTACCACCTTGGTGGCGTTGCCCTTCTTGGGCGGAGCCGCTGCTTCAACCGGTGGTGCTGCAGGTGCCGCGGCATCAGCGGCGGCGACCGGAGCCACTACGCGGCGTTTGCGCACTTCCACTTGAATGGTGCGCGCGCGACCGGTGCTATCAGCCTTCTTGATTTCGGTGGTTTCGCGGCGGATCAGCGTGATCTTCTTGGCAGGTTTTTCGGCACCATGCGCCTGGCGCAAATGTTCCAGCAATTTCGCCTTGTCCTTTTCCGACATCGGATCGGATTCCTGCTCCTTGTCCATCCCCGCCGCCTTCAACTGCTCAAGCAGTAAGGCAACCGGCAATCCCAGTTCAGTCGCAAATTGCGTTACGTTCAATTTTCCCATTACCGTCCTTTAAACTACCCTTACCAACTTAAGCAAACCAAGGTGCGCGTGCCGCCATGATCAATGTATTGGCACGCTCGCCATCCATGCCGGAAAGCTCCACCAACTCATCCACATCCAGGTCCGCCAATTGTTCTTGTGTCGCGATACCCTTGGCAGCCAAGGTGCGCGCTGTTTGCTCGTCCATTCCTTCCAGCTTGAGCAGATCCTCGATACCGTGTTCCACTTTTTCTTCGCTGGCGATCGCCGCCGTCAACAGTGCATTGCGCGCGCGGCTGCGCAACTCATTCACCGTCGCTTCGTCGAAAGATTCGATCTCCAGCATCTCATCCAGCGGCACATACGCCACTTCTTCCAGCGTATTGAAGCCTTCCTGCACCAGAATGTCGGCAACTTCTTCATCCACATCCAGTTTTTCCATGAATACCGCGCGGGTCTTGGAAAATTCTTCGTTATGCTTTTCGCTGGACTGCTCAACCGTCATGATATTAAGTTCCCAGCCGGTCAATTCACTGGCCAAGCGCACGTTCTGACCGCCGCGTCCGATAGCTTGCGCCAGATTTTCTTCCTCGACCACCACATCCATGCTGTGTCGTTCCTCATCCACGACGATGCTGCTCACCTCTGCGGGAGCCAGCGCGTTGATGACGTAAGTAGCCGGGTCTTCCGCCCAGAGGATGATATCCACACGTTCACCGGCCAACTCGTTGGTCACGCCCTGCACACGCGAACCCCGCATTCCGACACAAGTGCCGATAGGATCGATACGCGGATCATGCGATAACACCGCGATCTTGGCGCGCGATCCGGGATCGCGAGCGGCACTGACAATCTCCAGCAGCTTCTCTTCGATCTCCGGGACTTCCAGTTCGAACAGCTTGACCAGCAATTCGGGCGAGGTGCGCGACAAGATCACTTGCGGACCGCGTGCACTGCGATCCACGCGCAGCAGATGTGCTTTGACACGATCGCCGACACGCAGGTTTTCCTTGGCAATCATCTGCTCGCGTGGCAACAAGGCTTCGATCTTGCCGAATTCGATGATTGCGTTGCCGCGTTCGAGTCTCTTGACCGTGCCGGACACCAGGTGCTCCTTGCGATCCATGAAGTCGGCCAACACCTGCTCGCGCTCGGCATCCCGGATCTTCTGGAAAATGACCTGTTTCGCGGCTTGCGCCCCGATGCGCCCGAAATCGATGGATTCCAGCGGCTCTTCGATGAACTCTCCGACCTGGATAGCAGGATTGCGCTTTTGCGCTTCTTCCAGCTTGATGTGCAGATCAGGGGTCTCGAAGGTTTCGTCGTCCATCACTTCCCAGCGGCGGAAGGATGCATATTCACCGGTATTGCGATCGATCTCTACCCGCACGTCGGCCTCGTCCGAAAAACGTTTTTTAGTCGCGGAGGCCAGTGCGGACTCCAGCGACTCGAACACGACTTCGTTGTCCACGTTTTTTTCACGGGACAGCGCATCCACCAGCAATAAAATTTCACGACTCATACTATTCTCCGGCTATCTACTCGCCTGTCCCAGCCATGCATCAACAAAGAGATACATCAACAATGACAAGCATCAAAAACTAAAAAGTCGGCACTAAACGCGCCTTATCCAAATTCGACAATTCGATTGCTACCTGATTGCCGTCCACATCCAATTGCAATATCCCATCGCTTACCCCGCCTATCACGCCGACGAAATTCTTGCGTCCTGCCAACGGCATGCGCAGCTTGAGCTGAGCTTTTGCACCGGCGAAGCGCATGAAGTCTGCTTCCTTCTTCAGCGGTCTGTCCAAGCCCGGCGACGAAACCTCAAGACGGTCATAATCGACATTCTCAACCAGGAACAGGCGCGTCAATTGGTTGCTCACCACCTGGCAATCATCCACCGAGATGCCTTCCGGCTTATCGATGAACACGCGCAACATGCCGCGCCCAGAGCGTTCCAGGTCCACCAATTCATAGCCCAAGCCATTTACCGTCGTCTCGACCAGCTTCACCACATCCATAAATCCAGCTTCACCACATTCAAAAATTATGCCCCACAAATAAAAAACGGGCTCGAAGCCCATCTCAAAACGCGGCGCATTGTAACAAAACTCGCCGTCAAATGGAATTAGATTTAGAAGTCGTCCTGATAACGCACCGTGATCGGATAACGCCAGTCTTTACCATAGCTGCGCTCCGTGATGCGGATACCCACCGCAGATTGGCGGCGCTTGTACTCGCTGATACGGATCAGATGCACCACGCGGCGCACATCTGGTTCAGCAAAGCCGCGCGCGATGATTTCCGGGATCGCAAGATTCTGTTCAACATAACACGCCATGATGGCATCCAGCACATCGTATGGCGGCAGACTGTCCTGATCGGTTTGGTCGGCGCGCAATTCCGCACTCGGCGGGCGCGTGATGATGCGCTCGGGGATCACATGCCCCAAGGTGTTGCGATAACGAGACAGGCGATACACCAGCGTTTTGCTGACATCTTTCAGTACCGCAAAGCCCCCCGCCATATCACCATACAGCGTGGCGTAACCCACGGTCATTTCGGACTTGTTGCCGGTGGTCAACACCAGCGAGCCGAGCTTGTTGGACAAGGCCATCAGCAAGGTGCCGCGTATGCGCGCCTGCAGATTTTCTTCGGTGGTATCCACCGCACGCCCGGCGAAAGTCGTTTCCAGTGTGGCCGAATAGCTTTGGAACATCGCTTCGATCGGAAACTCGTCATAACGCACGCCGAGTATCTTCACCATCTCGCGTGCATCGTCCAGACTGATTTGCGCGGTATAGGGCGACGGCATCATCACTGCATGGACTTTATCCGCACCCAGCGCGTCGACCGCTATCGCCAGGGTCAATGCAGAATCGATCCCGCCTGACAATCCCAACAGCACCCCGGGGAAGCGGTTCTTGTTGATGTAGTCCCGCACGCCAAGACACAGGGCGCGATAGACGCCAGCCTCTTCGCCCAATTCCGCGGCCATTTCACCGACCGGACGCAAATCATCCCGCATTTCAAGTGTAGCCAACGCTTCTTCAAAAACTGCGCACTGTGCGGTCAACACACCGTTGCGATCCATCGCGAACGAGCCACCATCAAAAATCAATTCGTCCTGACCGCCGACCATGTTGGCATAAACAACAGCCATGCCGGTCTCCGCGATCCGCTCGCGAATGACGTGATGACGGGATTCCTGCTTGTCGATAGCATAAGGAGATGCATTCAACACCAGCAGCACCTGCGCACCGGCATCACGTGCGCGAAGCGCTGTCTCACGCTCCCAAATATCGGCACAGATATTCAACGCAAAGCGGATGCCTTCCATTTCGAACACGCAAGGCTCGCTGCCATGATCGAAATAGCGCTCCTCGTCGAACACCGAATAATTAGGTAGTTCATGTTTGAGATATGTCGCGGCAACCACCCCATCCCGCAGCAACGAGGCAGCGTTGTAGCGTTTCCCGTCCTGTTCATGCGGATGCCCCACCACCACGGCGATGCCCGAAATCTTTGCGGTGAGGTCATCCAGCGCCTGCGAACACGCATCGTAAAACCCATCACGCAGCAGCAAGTCTTCCGGCGGATAACCGCACAAGCAGAGCTCGGGTGTCAGTAATAATTGCACACCCTGTTGCCTGGCCTGTTCGGCGTGTTGCAAAATCTTTGCAACATTTCCCTCTAGATCGCCTAATACGCAGTTGATTTGCGCGATTGCCAGTTTCATCGTTGTGCTGAAAAAATATTAAGGATGTGTATCTTACCATCGTGATGCCTGCTTGTTATCAGCAAAAAAGGCGGGATGTTCCCAATCCGCTTTCGCAAGGCGCCAAAGCACCAAGATGCCAGAGAACGCTGCATAGTTTCCCACACATATTCTCCTTTGATCACCGAGTGAATTTCTATGCGATGTATTTTTTGCTCGACTTTCCTTGATTCTTCAAGGGGGTGGCTTATCAGAATCACGACCAGAAGACTGGTCAGGTATCCACGAACTTTTTAGCAGCATCACAATTCAGATCGGCTGCTGGCAAAACAGCGTGACTTAAACCACCCATGAGCACAAACTTCCGAAAGTTATTAAAACAAACGCCCGCCGCATTCTAGCCATTTGCAAAGATTCATGCGGCAAAAATCACACTACCCTCACTGGCTTACATCAGAAAGTCGTTTTCGCTTACTCAAGAGTGTTTAATCTGGATCACTCTCTTTTTCTTCACTTGCATCAAGGGGCTCCGCCGCTAATAAACGCTGTGCCGCCTCGCTCGGCAAAGCTTCCACCGACTTCAGTTTGCGCGCCATTTGGCGACTACGGGTTTCGGCCATCTCAATATTTTTCGCGGCGCGTTCCAACGTTGCCTTAGTCGCTGCCAGCACATCTCCAAACTTGCCGAATTCGGTTTTGACCGCACCCAGGACTTGCCACACTTCGGATGTGCGCTTTTCAAGTGCAAGGGTGCGGAAGCCCATTTGCAGACTATTCAACAAAGCCGATAAGGTGGAAGGGCCAGCGATGCTAACGCGGTTCACGCGCTGCAGCTCATCGGATAGCCCAGGGCGGCGTATCACCTCGGCGTACAAGCCTTCAGTCGGCAGAAATAGAATCGCAAAATCGGTGGTCAGCGGAGGAGATAGGTATTTCTCAGCAATCTTCTTGGCCTCAAGACGCACAGCTCGTTCCAACTCACGGCCTGCCACCGCGACGCCTTCCGCATCGGCGCGATCGGCCGCTTCGGCCAAGCGCTCGTATTGTTCTTTCGGGAACTTCGCATCAATCGGCATCCATACCGGAGTCAGGCCATTGTCCGTGCCGGGTAGCTTGATCGCAAACTCGACGCGTTCACCTGTACCCGGCACGGTTTCCACATTTTTCGCATATTGCTCAGGGGTGAGTATTTGTTCCAGCAGCATCTCCAGCTGCACCTCACCCCAAGTTCCGCGGGTCTTGACGTTGGTCAATACCCGCTTCAAGTCACCCACCCCGATTGCCAATTGCTGCATCTCGCCCAAGCCTTGATGCACTTTTTCCAAACGGTCGGAAACCAGCTTGAAAGATTCGCCCAGCCGTTGCTCCAGTGTCGCGTGCAGCTTCTCATCGACCGTCTTACGCATCTCTTCGAGCCGCATGCCATTGTCGGTTTGCAAGTCTTTTATTTTTGATTCCAGCGTCGTACGCACTTCCTCCATGCGTTGTGCATTCGATTCCGTCAAAGTGGTCAAAGTCTGGTTCAGCGTGTCACCAAAGCGTTTGAGGGCACTCGCTTGTTCTTCCCGGCCGGTTTGCGCTTGCAACATAATTGCTTGCCGCATCGACTCAAGCTGCTGCGCATTGACTTCATTTAGTTTGGTAAGCTGCTGCGAAAAACCATCAATTTTATTGTTCTGTAAGGTTGCGACACTCGTCAATTGTGCCGCAAGCGTTTGCTGCAATTGTGCGAAGTTGCCGGTCAATTCTTGCCGCGTACTTTGGGCTGTGGTTTGCACCTGCGCCCGCAATTCTCGCTCGCTGCGTTCGCTGATTTGTTGTTGATGTTGCTGTAAATCTGTTTGAAGTTTTGCCAGTTGCGACGCTACATCCGTTCTCCGCCCCCATAACAGAGCGATAACCTGCAAGATGATGATTGCTGCAACGAGCAGCAGAATAAGTTCTATTTGCGTCATGAAATATCTCGTTATCCGGCAGACCATAAAAAACGCCGTGCAGTATAGCACTGCACGGCGTTTCATTTAGTTCCGTAATTCCCGCTTGACCGCAGTTCAGTTTATCCTGAGCCAGTCGTAAGGGCGGAGAACAATGCGCTTTAATTACAAGCCACGGCCTGCGCGCTTGCGTTCATTCTCCGTCAGGAAACGTTTACGGACACGAATCGATAGTGGCGTGATTTCAACCAATTCATCATCGTCAATAAATTCCACCGCCGATTCCAGTGTCAGGCGCACCGGCGGCGTCAAACGCACCGCTTCATCGGTGCCGGAAGCGCGCACGTTAGTCAGTTGTTTGCCCTTGATCGGATTGACGATCAGATCGTTGTCGCGACTGTGGATGCCGATAATCATGCCTTCGTACAACTTATCGCCAGGAACAACAATCATACGACCGCGATCCTCCAGCTTCCACAATGCGTAAGCCACCGCATCACCTTTCTCGGAAGAAATCAGCACGCCGTTACGGCGACCCGGCATCTCGGCTTTGACCGGTGCATAGTCATCAAACACGTGCGCCATGATGCCGGTGCCGCGTGTCATGGTCATGAATTCAGACTGGAAGCCGATCAGGCCGCGCGCCGGAATGCGGTATTCGAGGCGCACACGACCATGACCATCCGGCTGCATGTCCTGCAGGTCGCCGCGTCGGCGCCCCAACTCTTCCATCACCGCACCCTGGTTCGCATCTTCGACGTCCACGGTCAGCACTTCAAACGGTTCACATTTCTCGCCGTTGATTTCACGATACACCACGCGCGGCTTGCCAACGCCCATTTCAAAACCTTCACGGCGCATATTTTCCAACAATATGGTCAAATGCAACTCACCGCGACCGGCCAACAGGAACACATCGGTGTTGTCCGTTTCTTCGACACGCAACGCCACGTTCACCAACAACTCTTTGTTCAGGCGGTCTCGTATCTGACGACTGGTAATGAACTTGCCTTCCTGACCACACAACGGTGAAGTATTCACCATCATGTTCATGGTCAGGGTAGGTTCATCCACCTTGGGCATCGGCAATGCTTCTGGCTTATTCACGTCGGCAATCGTTACACCGATGCCGATTTCATCTATGCCGTTGATCAACACGATGTCGCCCGCAAGCGCTTCATCCAGCGGCACGCGCTCGACACCGCGAAAGCCGAGCACCTGGTTGATGCGTGCGCGCTTCGGGGGTTTATCGCCATTCATCACCATCACATCCTGGCCGGGCTTGACGCGGCCGCGGCGCACGCGGCCCACGCCGATGCGGCCCACGAAGCTGGAATAATCCAGCGCGGAAATTTGCAATTGCAGCGGCGCGTCCACATCGGTATCCGGTGCCGGAACATGCTTGAGCACTGCTTCGAACAGCGGGCGCATGTCCGTACTGGGCTGGGCCAGATCCAGCATGGCGTAGCCGTTCAATGCCGAGGCATACACCACCGGGAAATCCAGTTGCTCTTCAGTCGCACCCAGCTTGTCGAACAAGTCGAAGGTCTGGTTGATCACCCAATCGGGGCGGGCACCGTCGCGATCCACCTTGTTGATCACCACGATGGGACGCAAACCCAATGCCAGCGCCTTCTTGGTGACGAAACGGGTTTGCGGCATCGGACCTTCGACCGCATCCACCAGCAGCAACACGCCGTCCACCATGCCCAGCACGCGCTCCACTTCGCCGCCAAAGTCGGCGTGACCGGGCGTGTCCACGATATTGATATGCACGCCTTCGTAATCCACCGCGCAGTTCTTCGCCAGAATGGTGATGCCACGCTCTTTTTCCAGATCGTTGCTATCCATCACGCGTTCGGCGATATGTTTATAAGAAGCAAAAGAACCTGCCTGACTAAGCAGCTTGTCCACCAGAGTGGTCTTGCCGTGGTCAACGTGGGCGATGATGGCGATATTACGGAGTTGGCGGGACATGGATACAGCCTTGCTTATGAAAAGGGCGCGCATTCTAGCACAATGCCACCTCACAACTACTGATAAACTACTGATGGAATTACTAGCCATTCCGCTAAGCCACCAAAAAACGGTGGCCAAGCGGCTGGTTATAGCCATCTGACTAAGTTGGCAAACTACGCCAACAAAGTCATTGGTTATACGCTTGGTGATACTTCGTCGAAAAGCAGCTCAAAATCCTCATGTATTAAAGAATACACTCCGGCTTTTGCGAGTTGTGCGGCAACGGCAAGCCACCCATCCCTGCCTAACCCACTTCGCTGTTTTTCTCCTCGTGGCACTTGCGACACATTAGCCGTAGGCCAGATTGCGGGAGCTGGTGCCAGCGGGCATTCCCGCCCCGGATGCTTCGCAACGCCGTGTCATGCCCGCACCTGCGCTCGTTACGTTGTGCGGAGGCCTTGCACAGGCCAATTAACTCAAATTTCCGCTGGCTTTTATTTTTTCCGTCAGTATAATGCGCGCCTTGTCGCCACTAAAGCGGCATTGGTTCATCGTTTTCTGACCTATCTCTCGCGCGTATGCAAATCGCGCCTGTCTAAAAGCCCCACAGGATTCTCTTGGGTTTTCCGGTTAGCAACGATGTTTTATGCGCCGGTTAATCTGTCTGCCCGTTCCAACGTGTAGTTTTAACTACCTGCGCTCACCTTAGGGAACTACTAATAGTTCGTCATGCTGGACTCGATTCGGCATTCAGTTATATTTTTAACTGGGTGTTGGCTTGCGTCTTCATTTCGAAGTGGATTCCCTTTGATTATAAAAAAGGAAGCAAGATGTCATTTGAAAATTTAAATTTAAACGCCGCCATACTCAAGGCGATTGCCGAAACCGGCTACACCGAGCCTACGCCGATCCAGGCGCAAGCTATTCCCGAAATCATGGCCGGTCACGACCTGATGGCTTCATCGCAAACCGGCAGCGGCAAGACCGCCGCGTTCATTCTGCCCGCGCTGAACCGTTTGGCTACGCCATCTGCACTGCCTGGCAAAGGCCCGCGCGTGCTGGTATTGACCCCGACCCGCGAACTGGCGCAGCAAGTCTGTGATGCCGCGACCAAGTACGGCAAGAACATGCGCTTCAAGATCATCAGCATCTTGGGCGGCATGCCTTACCCGGTGCAGAACCGTTTATTGTCCAGCCATGTGGATATCCTGGTCGCCACACCGGGTCGTTTGATCGACCATCTGGAACGCGGCCGTATCGACTTTTCGCGCTTGGAAATTCTGATCCTCGATGAAGCGGATCGCATGCTGGACATGGGTTTTGTCGACGATGTGGAACGCATCGCCAAAGCGACTCCATCCACGCGCCAGACCCTGCTGTTCTCCGCGACGCTTGATGGCGTGGTCGGCAATCTGGCCTCGCGCCTGCTCAAGGCTCCGAAGAAAATTTCTGTTTCAGCAGCCAAGGACAAACACGAAAATATCGAGCAACGCATGATGTTTGCCGATGACGTGGCGCACAAGAACAAGATGCTCAGCCACTTGCTGACCGACGCGGAAATGAACCAGGCTTTGGTTTTCACCGCCACCAAGCGCGATGCCGACACCATTGCCGATCAACTCTCGGCACAAGGCCATTCCGTTGCAGCATTGCATGGCGACATGAACCAGCGCGAGCGCAACCGCACCCTGCTCAACATGCGCAACGGTAACGTGCGAATTCTGGTCGCCACCGATGTGGCCGCACGCGGTCTCGATGTGCGCGGCATTTCGCACGTGATCAACTTCGACCTGCCAAAATTCGCCGAAGACTACGTGCACCGCATCGGTCGTACCGGTCGCGGCGGCTCGTCCGGAATTGCCATCTCGTTCGCCTCGAACCGCGATGCGCAGTTGCTGAAGCGTATCGAACGCTACACCGAGCAAAGCATCAAGATGCACACCATCGAAGGACTGGAGCCCAAGTACAAACTGCGCACCGGTGGCCCTACTTCGGATCGTCCGCGCAGCAATAGCGGCCCGCGCCGCAGCAGCGGTGGCGGTTTCGGCGGCGGCAACCGCACGGGTGGTTTCCCTGCCAAAACCGGCAATGGTTCTCACCACAGCGCGCCGGACAGCCGTCATAGCCATACCGAACGCAAAGAAGGCCACGGTCAATGGCACGGCCAAGCCAATGGCAACACCACTCAAGGTCATACTCTGGGTGTTGGCGGTGGTCAGGGTTTTGGCGGGCAAGCTCGCAACCAGGGTGCCGGACAACCGCGCAGCCAGGAGCGCAGCTTCGGCGGTCAGAACCAGAATCGCGGCGGCAACAGTGCCCCACGCCGTACCGGTGATCGCCCAAGCTATACACTTGGTCGCGGCAACAATGGCAATACCCGTTAATCGGACTTTTTGATGCCAAAAAAAAAGCACGCCTTGGCGTGCTTTTTTGTTGTCTGTATCGTATTCATTTACACACTGATTCTGTCATCATTTAGTAAAATCAATTTCATTACAAATCATTACAAATGAAGTATTGTTGAATAATAACTAAAAGATATACTTGAATAATGAAATTTTATGCTCATGAATATTGACACCATGCGTTCAATTCTGGAAGAACGATTGATAGAACTACTAGCCATTCGACTAGATTGTCATAAGATGCCAACCAAGTCGCTGGTTATGGTGAAACGATTAGCCAACCAAAAGGATTTGCATAGCCAATCGACCAAGCAACAAGTTGCAAGTCGCTGGTTAACGGCAGCCAAGTGGCTGGCTATTTTCATCCTGCTTTGTCTCTGGAGCAGCTTCGTGCTTGCCAGTGAAACGTCCGACCCATTCGGTACCGATGCGATGTTGCCGCTCAAACCCGCATTGCGCTTGGACGATACGGTTGGCGACCCGTGCGAAGCGCAATCACTCGATCACGCGCTTAACCTGCTGGAAGTGGTCAATCTCGCGTTATGCAATAACCCACAAACCCGTGTGGTGTGGGCGACTTCGCGGGTTCAGGCAGCGCAAGTCGGCGTAAGCAAGGCGGGTTATTTGCCCAGTGTCAGTCTGAGTGCTTCCGACAATCGCATATCAGGGACCACTTATGGCGTGAACACTCCTGGCGTGAATCAGCGCAGTATTGGCGTTACGCTTTCATATCTGCTGTATGACTTCGGCTTGCGAAGCGCCAACCTGGAAAATGCACGCCAGTTGCTCGCTGCTGCGAGTGCGACGCAAGACAGCACGGTGCAGACGATATTCCTTGCCGCGGTTCAGGCCTTTTATCAATCTCAGGCAACACTTGCCGCGCTTGATGCGGCAATAGAATCGGAACGAGCCGCCAAGGAAAGTTTTGCCGCCGCTGAGGCTCGTTATAACGCCGGGACCGCAACGCCTGCCGACAAGCTGCAAGCTCAGACCGCTTATTCGCAAGCCACGCTGAATCGCATCACCGCCGATGGCAACCTTAAGAATGCTCAAGGCGCGCTGGCAAACATGCTCGGTCTGGATGCCAACCGGCATGTCTTGTTGACAACGGCCAATACAACGGCGATGCCCAATGATTTTGAGGGCGATATCAACGCGCTGATCGAAGAGGCGCGTCGGCGTCGTCCGGATTTACAGGCCTCCGCCGCGCAAGTAAAAGCTGCACAAGCCAGCGCCGATGCGGCACGTGCAGCGGGCAGGCCCTCCATCTCCCTGACCGCTTCAGCAGATCGATACAATACCTCAGGTATCAACTCGCACGGCTCGCTGGTCGGAATCAACCTGAGCGTGCCTATTTTTTCCGGCTACGCAACGACCTATCGCGTGCGCGCTGCAGAAGCGCAAATGGATGTCAGAAACGGTCAACTGGAGCAATTGCGTTTACAGGTGGCGCTGGATGTCTGGACAGCTTATCAGAACCTCACCACTGCGACGCAATCGCTGCGCTCCAGCGCCGATTTGCTAAGCAGCGCGGAACAATCAGGACGCGTCGCGCTGGGCCGCTACAAGGCCGGCGTGGGCAGCATTCTGGATGTGCTGAATGCGCAAAGCGCTTTGGCCAGCGCGCGTCAGCAACGTATTCAATCAACCTTCAACTGGAATGTCAGCCGCGCCACGCTAGCCCAGGCAATGGGTAGTCTGGATGCCGGCTTGCTGCAAACCTTGTCGGATGTCAGCAGTCAAAAGCCGGTTACCGGCGATCAGCAGCCCGGCGAAAATCCACCACAAACAAACCAGCCATGAAAAAACTATTCCGATCTCCGCTTGCCATGATCATTCTTTCTGTTGCGGTCATCGGCGCCGGCATCGCCATTTATTGGCAACAATATGAGGCTGCGCCGCTGCAATATCGTGCACAGGCAGTGGAAAAAGGCGGCATCAGCCAGACCGTCTCGGCCAACGGTACGATCAATCCGGTGACACTGGTGAGTGTCGGTACGCAGGTTTCCGGCACGGTAAAGAAACTTTATGTGGACTTCAACAGCAAGGTTCAGAAAGGTCAGATTCTGCTGGAACTCGATGATGCCCTGCTCGCGGCACAACTGAAGCAGAGTGCAGCCAATGTACAAAATGCCAAAGCATCGCTGGATCTTGCGACTGCAAACGAAAAACGTACACGCAATTTGTTTGCGCTGGAATATGTCGCCCAACAGGATTTGGATACCGCAATACAAGCTAAAAAATCCGCTGAAGCACAATTGCTATCGGCTCGCGCGCAATTGGAAAAAGATCGCGCCAACCTCGCCTACTCGGTGATCCGTTCGCCTGTGTCTGGTGTGGTGGTCGACCGCTCGGTAGATGTCGGCCAAACCGTTGCCGCCAGTTTGCAGACCCCGACGCTGTTCAAGATCGCGCAGGATCTGTCCAAGATGCAGATTGATTCAAATTTTGCCGAGGCGGACATTGGCAGCATACTCGTAGGACAGACCGTGCGCTTTACTGTCGATGCGTTTGCAGAACGCCGTTTTCGAGGCAACGTTAAACAGATACGGCTTAATCCCACTACTGTATCAAACGTAGTTACCTACGACGTGGTGATCAATGTCGACAATCCCGAGCAAATCCTGTTACCCGGCATGACCGCTTATGTGAACATCGCGGTGGCTGAACGCAAGGATGTGTTGCTGGTTCCCAATGCCGCGCTGCGTTTCAAACCGGCCAATGCCGAAGTACTAAAACCTGTCACCAATCAAGGCACTGGCTCGCAGAAGGGCGGCGGCAGCCCTACCGGAGAATCACCGTCTGGTGCCAAACCCAAACGTGACGCATTTTCCGGCAAGGTTTATGTGCTGGAGCAAGGCTCGCTTAGACCGGTCAGCGTGTCGCTCGGCATCACCGACAACCGCAATACCGAGATCGTCGGCGGCGAACTCAAGGCGGGTGACCAAGTCGTGATTGGCGAAGCACAGGCTGCGGATCAATCCAAAAGCTCCAGCAGCAGGCCCCCGATGAGAATGTTCTGATGAGCGACACCGTCATCCGTATTGAAGGCTTGAACAAATCCTACCAGACTTCGGCCGGATTATTCCCCGCGCTCAAAGAGGTGAACCTCAGCATCATCACCGGCGAGTTTGTCGCGATCATGGGCCCATCCGGTTCGGGGAAATCCACCTTCATGAATATCCTCGGTTGTCTCGACAAGCCCAGTGCCGGCCACTATTTTCTCGATGGGCGCAGCGTCGCGGAGTTGGGCAAGGACGAACTGGCATTGTTGCGCAATCGCACCATCGGCTTCGTGTTCCAGGGTTACAACTTGTTGCAGCGCATGTCGCTGCTCGACAATGTTGCGCTGCCACTGATCTATTGCGGTTTGCAACATGGGGAACGTCAGCAACGCGCGCAAGAAATGCTCGCCAAGGTCGGGCTGGCAGATAAAGCGGCTTCCCTGCCTAACCAGATTTCCGGCGGCCAGCAACAACGCGTGGCGATAGCGCGTGCCCTTGTCAACCACCCTCACCTGATCCTTGCGGACGAACCCACCGGCAACCTGGACAGCCATACCAGCGAAGAGATCATGACCTTGTTTGAGGAGATGAACAGCGAAGGCATCACTATCGTGCTGGTCACACACGAAGATGACATCGCACGCCATGCCAAACGCCAAGTGCGGTTCTTTGATGGGCGTATCGTCAGCGACCAAGCCACGCAACATCAGGAGGCTGCATGAACACGGTACGCACAGCACAAGTTCTGGTAATGGCGCCCGACACCGAATCTGCTGAATTAGGAGTCATATTACTCACTAATGAGGTGACGGCATGATAATCGCGATGCTCGGCGAAGCTTGGCGTGCGATGGGCGCGAACCGACTGCGCACGCTGCTCACCATGCTTGGCATGGTGATCGGTGTCGGTGCGGTGGTGCTGATGATGTCAATCGGACAAGGCGCACAATATGCAATCAAACAAACCATCGCTGCGATGGGCAGCAACCTGTTCATCCTGCTTTCAGGGAGCACTTCGACAGGTGGTGTTCGTTCCGGCGGCGGCGGCGGATATACGTTAAATGTCGGCGATGCGGATGCCATCGCAGAACTGCCCGGCGTACAAGCCGTCGCGCCGATCCATCCCGGCAGTGCGCAAATCGTGTACGGACCGAACAACTGGAATACTTCCGTCCTCGGCACAACACCAGCCTATCTTGAAGCGCGGTCCTGGCCTATAGCCTCCGGTGATGCATTCACAGATTCGGATGTACGTTCAGGCACTCGAGTCGCACTGATCGGAAAAACTGCTGCGGACAATTTATTCGGTGACGAAGATCCTGTTGGCAAGACCTTCCGCATCCGGCAAAGCCCATTCGTCGTTCTCGGGACGTTGGCAATCAAAGGCCAGGGAATGGATGGGCGCGACCAGGACGACACCATCCTCATCCCGCTCACTACAGCGCAACGCCAGGTATTCGGTTCCCAGTTTCCGGGTTCGGTACGAATGATGATGGTACAGACCACCACCCAGGAAATCATGCCTGCAGTAGAAAAATCCATGACCGATCTGTTGCGTCAGCGGCACCGGATACGCGAAGGCATGGATAACGATTTCTTCCTGCGCAACCTCACCGCTGCGGCGGATTCCGCCGCAGAAAGCACGCGGGTCATGTCGCTACTGCTCGGCGCAATTGCCTCTGTATCGCTATTGGTCGGCGGCATCGGCATCATGAACATCATGCTGGTCTCAGTCACCGAACGGACACGCGAGATCGGCATCCGCATGGCGATCGGCGCGCGTGAAAGGGACATCCTGCTGCAATTCCTGCTGGAAGCCATCATCATCTCGGTGATCGGCTGCTTCATCGGTCTGCTATTGGGAATCGGCGGCGCACTGCTAACCAACGCGCTGACCGGCACGATGGTTATCATCTCGGGCAGTTCGGTCTTCGTGGCATTCAGCGTCGCGGCAGCGGTGGGGATTTTCTTCGGCTATTATCCCGCACACAAAGCCGCACAGCTCGATCCGATAGAGGCGTTGCGCTATCAATAAGGAGGATTTCACCCCACCTCCCTGTTGTTGATAAATGGAACTTTTTGGAGCACCTGTTAAATGGAAGCTGTATCTCACGAAAAACCTTCGCCACGTGCCAAGCGGCGCATGTGGGTTTCCATGGCCGCCATTTCACTTATCGCACTGGCTGCCGGCATTTGGATCTGGCACGTCCGGAGCACCCCCGGAAACGCCAAGGGAACGGGCGCATTTCAAGTGGTGAGTGCCCCGGTTACACAGGCTGATGTATCGGTCAGGCTCACAGCAAACGGCACGGTATCAGCTCTGCAAACTGTGGATGTGCGGCCGCAGATCAGTGCCACGGTCAAAGTTGTGCATATCAAAGAAGGGCAGTTCGTACACAAGGGCGACCGGTTGTTCACCCTTGATGCCCGCACCGAGGATGCCAATCTCAGCAAAGCAGAGGCGCAGGTGGTCAAGGACCGCGCCGATCTGATGAACGCGAAGCGCAGCCTCGAACGGGAACGGGGGCTATTAAAACTGGAGTATGTATCGCAGTCCGAATTTGATACGGCACAGAACCTGGTGGATGGTTTACGCGGCCAGCTTGCGATTGACCTGGCTTCCGTGGAGGCAAGCCGTGTGGCGCGCAGTTTCGACCAGATCAACGCCCCGATTGCCGGGCGCACGGGTACCATTGCGGTATATCCGGGAAGTCTGGTGCAACCGGGCACTTCGACCGCGATTGGCGCCGTGCTGGTGAGCATCACACAGCTTGATCCGATCAACGTCAGCTTCACGTTGCCCGAACGGGAACTTGCGGGCTTGCAGCAAGCATTTGCCAAAGGCGAAGTGCCCGTCAGCGCAAAACAGGATCTGGCCAACCAAACAGACCTGAAAGGCCGTCTGGTATTCATCGACAACACGGTGGATACGGCAAGCGGAACCATTCGGCTCAAGGCAGAATTTCCCAACGCTGACCATCGCCTCTGGCCCGGTATGTTTGTTACCGTGGAGCTTGCACCGCGCACACTGGCTGGTGCCCTGACAGTTCCTGCGCAGGCAGTGCAGACCGGGCCAGAAAATCGATTCCTATACGTGATCGGAGAAGATAACAAGGTGGCATCACTGCCTATCAATGTGCGCTTGATTCAAAACGGCATCGCTGTGGTCGAGGGCATCGCGTTGGGCGCGCGTGTCGTCGTGGAGGGTGCGCAGAATCTCAGGCCGGATAGCGTCGTAGTCGAAGCCGGTGGCAGCGCAATGGGCAAAAAAACTGTCAAGCCGGCAGGCTCTGCCCCGAGTACAACAGGCACGACCGACAAAGCCACCGTACAACCTGATAGCACCGGCAAGCTATGAACCTCTCTGAGCTGTGTATCCGTCGCCCCGTCATGGCGGTGCTGCTGTCGGCTTCCGCTGTATTGGCCGGCATCATCGCTTACGGTGACATCCCCAATGCAGCATTGCCGAGCTACGATACTCCCACCATCTCGGTTACAGCAA
>Ga0208587_1000284_pt1 | contig 28075 bp, 25 predicted proteins | sample NGESurdeep092012_7_FD_184472 | JGI IMG/M metagenome (GOLD analysis project Ga0208587, IMG submission 184472) | Arctic peat soil microbial communities from Barrow, Alaska - NGEE Surface sample 210 deep-092012 (SPAdes) | ecosystem: Environmental > Terrestrial > Soil > Wetlands > Peat ...
GAGTATGGCGGGTACTGCGGCGGCGGCATCTGGGTCTGCGTCTGCTCGTACCACAGCGGCGCGGTGGGCTGCGACCCATCCTCGGGCGGCCGTTGTGACCAGGGCAGTTGCGACGCAGGCTGCTGGCTCGTGCCCTCAGGTTCCGTGGTCGCAGGTGGGGTGCCCTCAGCTGGCGGTGACCAGGGCAGTTGCGACGCAGGCTGCTGGCTCGTGTCCTCGGGTGGGGTGGCCTCGGGGCCCATGCTCACGGGTCGCGTGCCTTCAGGTGGGGTGCCCTCAGGTGGGGTGGACTCAGGTGGGGTGGACTCAGGGGGCAGTGGTGGCTGCGGTGGCTGCTGCGTCATGGGAATCTCCTTGGATCGATAAGGTCTAGTCAATCCCACGAACGTCAAACAATGCTGGGCGCTGACTGGGAGTTTGCTGTGGGCAGCTCCACGACGAAGGTGGCCCCGCCGCCTGGCGTGGGTGCCACCCCGACCTGGCCATCGTGGGCATTGACGATGGCAGCCACGATGGCTAGGCCCAGACCGTTGCCACCTCCGTGACCTCGGACCCGTGACGGGTCGGCGCGGTAGAAACGCTCAAAGACCTTGCGTGCCTTGACAGGGTCGACGCCGTCGCCGTGGTCTCGAACCTCCAGCCTGGCGTGGCCGGGTGCGCCGCAGCCTACCGCGATCTCGATGCCGGTGCCCTCAGGGGTGTGATTGACGGCGTTGCCCACCAGATTGGTGACGACCTGGCGCAGCTTTGCTTCGTCACCTTCGATGGTGGTTGGCTCGATATCTCCAGAAATGCCGACAAGTCTCACCTGCCGGGTCGGGTCCAGAGCGCGGGCGTCCTGGACTGCGTCTGCGGCCAGCACCGTCAGGTCGACCGGCCCTCGTTCCAGGGGACGTTGCCGGTCCAGCCGGGTCAGGAGCAGGAGATCGTTGACCAGTCCGCCCATCCGGATCGACTCGTCCTCGATGCGTCGCATGGTGCCGCTCACGTCCTCGGGGTCGGTGACCGCTCCCTGGCGGTAGAGCTCGGCATACCCTCTGACCGCGGCCAGGGGCGTGCGCAGCTCGTGCGAGGCGTCGGCCACGAACTGGCGCATCCGTTCCTCAGAGGCCTGGCGGACGGCGAAGGACTGCTCAATCTGGGCCAGCATGGCGTTCAGTGAGTGGGACAGGCTGGCGACCTCGTCCTGAGCCGCGGGCTCGGGGATCCGCCGGGCCAGGTCGCCGGCCGCGATGGCCGCGGCGGTGTCCTCGATCTGGGTGAGCGGTCGGAAGGCGCGACGCACGCCGTACCAGCCCAGCAGGGCACAGCTGATGATGACGGCCAGGCTGATCAAGATCGCGAAAGTCCGCATCCGTTGCACCGTGGTGTCGACTCCGCGCAACGGCACGGCGACCGCAAATGTTGCCGATCCGTCGCTGAGGTGACCTGGCACCACCCGCCAGCGCATCACGCCATTGGTGGAGCCGACGGTGAAGAGGGTGCCGTGCAGCACCCGGGGGTCGTTCAGGGCCAGGTTCGGGATGTCAGGGAGCAGCGGCTCACCGGTGGCGGGCACGAGCAAGGGGGTGCTGCCGTCCTTCGGGATGAACTTGACGGCGTAGTTGGTGGGGATGACGTCCTGGTCGTGACGGAAGATCTGGCTCAGCACCTGCGCGGCGGTCGGAACAGCGGCCGCCCTCAGGTCACGGTCGGTGCTGTCTAACAGCTGCCGGCGCATCAGAGCGGTCGTGGCGATGCTGGTGAGCGTGAGAGCGACCAGGAGCAGGGACACGAGCAGGGCCACGAGCCGCACTCGTATCGGCAGGACCTCGAGCGGGCGGCTGACTCCCGAGACCACGTATCGGCGTAGTCGGTTGGGGGCCGAGCGCTTTGGGGCGGTGGAGTCCGTCACGTTCGGCTTGCTCAGGTCGACTCTGGTGGCAGGCGCAGGACATAACCAACGCCTCGCCTGGTCTGGATCAGCGCAGGTTCTTCGACGTCAATCTTGCGCCGTAGGTAGGAGATGTAGGACTCGACGATGCCAGACTGGCCGCGGAAGTCGTAGTCCCACACATGGTCGAGGATCTGGGCCTTTGACAGCACCCGGTTGGGGTTGAGCATGAGGTAGCGCAGCAGCTTGAACTCCGTTGGGGAGACCTCGATGATGCGCTTGTTGCGTCGGACTTCGTGGGAGTCCTCATCCAGCTCCAGGTCGTGGAAGCGCAAGATGGCGTCGTCTTCCTCAAATCCACCCCGGGTCCGTCGCAGCACGGCGCGGATCCGGGCAACGACCTCCTCGAGGCTGAACGGTTTGGTGACGTAGTCGTCGCCGCCAACCGTCAGCCCCTGGATCTTGTCCTCCAGCGAGTCACGCGCCGTAACGAACACGATTGGCAGGATCCGCCCCGCCTCACGCAGTTTGCGGGTGACCGTGAAACCGTCCATGTCGGGCAGCATCACATCCAGCACGACGAGGTCGGGGTCGTGTTCGGCCGCCTGTTTCAGGGCTGTTGCCCCATCGGCGGCGACCTGCACGTCGAATCCGGCAAAGCGCAGAGAAGTAGCGAGCAGCTCGCGGATGTTGGGCTCGTCCTCGACGACGAGGAGCCGGGCCTCGGGGGTGCCAGTGGTCACGCATCCAATTCTGTATGCCCTATCTGGGAGTTTCCTGTGAAACCGCCGCACGTTCTTGACCTCGCGGGTGCTTGACCGCGTCAGCGGAGGCCGGCCTCAGACGGCTCAGATCAGATCGGACTCCGGCGGTGTCAGCACGTCGTCAGCGTCAATGATCCGGTAGGAGTAGCCCTGCTCGGCCAGGAACCGCTGACGGTGAGCGGCGAAGTCGGCGTCGACGGTGTCGCGGGAGACAACGCTGTAAAAATGCGCCGTGCGTCCGTCGCCCTTGGGCCGCAGGACCCGTCCGAGCCGCTGGGCCTCTTCTTGTCGAGAGCCGAATGTTCCCGACACCTGGATGGCGATGCTGGCCTCTGGCAGGTCGATCGAGAAGTTGGCCACCTTGCTGACCACCAGGAGCCCGACCTCGCCGGTGCGGAACTGCTGGAACAGCTTCTGGCGCTCGGCGACCGTGGTCTGGCCGGTGATCAGCTCGGCGTTCAGCCGCGCCGCCAGTCGGTCGAGCTGGTCGAGGTACTGACCGATGACCAGGGTGGGCTCACCGGCGTACTTGGCGACCAGCGCCTCGACGATCTGGTCCTTGGACGTGCTCGTGGACGCCAGGCGATAACGGTCCTCCGGCTCGGCCATCGCGTAGGTCATCCGCTCGGCATCCGGCAGGGTGACTCGCACCTCGACGCAGTCGGCGGGCGCGATGTAGCCCTGGGCCTCGATGTCCTTCCAGGGTGCGTCGAAACGCTTGGGTCCGATCAAACTGAAGACGTCAGCCTCACGCCCGTCCTCGCGCACGAGGGTGGCCGTCAGGCCAAGGCGACGGCGGGCCTGCAGATCTGCGGTCATCCGGAAGATCGGCGCGGGCAGCAGATGGACCTCGTCGTAGATGATGAGCCCCCAGTCGCGGGCGTCGAGCAGGCTGAGGTGGGTGTAGACACCTTTGCGTTTGGTCGTCAGCACCTGGTAGGTCGCTATGGTGACCGGTCTGATTTCCTTGCGGGAACCGGAGTACTCACCGACCTCGTCCTCGGTGAGGCTGGTTCGCTTGAGCAGCTCGTCTCGCCACTGACGGGCCGAGACCGTGTTGGTGACCAGGATCAGGGTTGTGGCGCCTGCCTGGGCCATCGCACCGACCCCGACCAGGGTCTTGCCCGCGCCACAGGGCAGGACCACGACTCCTGAGCCGCCGTGCCAGAAGCCATCCACAGCGTGTTGCTGGTAGGGGCGCAGTGCCCAGCCGTTCTGCAGGAGTGAGATCGGGTGTGCTTCGCCATCGACGTAGCCGGCGAAGTCCTCGGCGGGCCAGCCGATCTTGAGTAGCTGCTGCTTGAGCTGGCCGCGCTCGGACGGGTGCACCAGGACGCTGGAGTCGTCCAGCCGTTCCCCCAGAAGCGGCTGGATCCGTTTGTGCCGCAGCACCTCTTCAAGCACCGGGCGGTCGGTGCTGTGCAGGACAAGCTGGTCACCGTCCTTGGTCAGGCTGAGCCGTCCGTACCGGTCCATCGTGTCTGCGACGTCCATGAGCAGAGAGTGGGGGACCGCGTAACGGCTGTAGGTGATGAGGGTGTTGATGACCTGTTCGGCGTCGTGCCCAGCCGCGCGGGCATTCCACAGGCCCAGTGGAGTCAGCCGATAGGTGTGCACATGCTCGGGTGCGCGCTCCAGCTCGGCGAAGGGTGCGATAGCCCGGCGCGCCGCCTCAGCGTCGGGGTGGTCGACCTCAAGCAGGAGTGTCTTGTCGCTCTGAACAATCAGGGGTCCGTCAACCATGGTGTGTCCGTCAACGCGATCGCGGGCGGGACTGTTCCCGCGCGCCGTCGATGTCGTGGATCAGTTGCCGAACATGTCGCTGGAGCTGGAGCCGTTGCGCATGACTGTGGCGACAAAGACGACGTACGCGATGACGCCCAGGATCGCCACGGCCCAGACCGCGGCGAACACGATCCAGCCGACCTTGGTCAGCCGACGGGAGCCCTCGTGGTCCGTGGTGTTCCTGGTGAGGGCGACGATGCCCAGGACCAGAGAGGCGATCGCCAAGATGTTGCAGAACAGCAGACTGACCCCTGAAAGGACAGTCAGGACGATGGCCGAGCCGTTCGCCTCCGGCTGCCCGGTTCCGTAGGCCTGCTGGCCGTATGCCGGGTACGGCGGGCCGGCCTGCTGCTGGGCGTAGGGCTGGACCGGTGGCTGCTGGGCGTAGGGCTGGACCGGTGGCTGCTGGGCGTAGGGATTGCTCGGCGGTGGCAGGGTCGGCGAGGTCACCTGAGGGCTGGCCATTGGACGGTTGCTGTGTGGGTAAGCGGGTCCGGGAGGAGTCGGGGGCTCAGAGATGGGGGCGGTGGGATCTGCCCACAGCGGTACGGTCCGGTCCTGCGAGACGGAGTCAGCGCTCTGGTCCTGGACCTGGTCCGGGACCTGGTCCGGGACCTCGTCTGGGTCCCCTTCCGGGTCCGGGTCCGGGTCAGGGTCAGGCTGCTGTCTGCCGCCGTTGGTCGGCTCGCTCATCTGCGCTCTCTCTTGCCGTGTCGTTGCGACCGAGAATTGAACTATCCACGACAAGGTATCAACTGGGTCTCTGTTGACTTGCGCTGGCGAGCTTCGCTCGCTTGCTGACACGATGGGGACTCCCACCAGGAGGTACCCATGCGACGACCGCAGCGTGAAGCCCTGACCGACATGCCCGGACGGGTCACCATCTACGAGGTTGGGCCTCGCGACGGGCTGCAGAACGAGAAGAACCTGGTCCCGGTGGAGGTCAAGGCTGAGTTCATCCGTCGCCTGGTGGGTGCGGGGCTCGACACGGTCGAGACGACGTCTTTCGTGCCGCCGAAGTGGGTCCCTCAGCTCGCCGACGCCGCTGCGCTGCTCGGCCTGCTCGGTGAGGTGGGCCGCGGTCGCAACAGGCCCGTGCTGGTGCCCAACGAGCGGGGTCTGGATACGGCGCTCGCCCAGGGCGTCCAGGCCATTGCGATCTTCGGCAGCGCGACGGAGACGTTCGCTCGCAAGAACCTCAACCGCGGGTTGGGGGAGTCCGTGGCCATGTTCGCTCCCGTCGTGCAGCGAGCACGCCACGAGGGCCTCTGGGTCCGCGCCTACGTCTCGATGTGCTTTGGCGACCCGTGGGAGGGGGATGTCCCCATTGACCAGGTCGTGGACGTCGCCTGCCAGATGATGGACCTGGGCTGCGATCAGCTCAGCCTGGGAGACACCATCGGCACCGGCACCACGGGGCATGTTCACCGGCTGCTGGATGCATTGGATGCCAAGGGGATTGGTGTCGAGACCATCGGGGTGCACTTTCACGATACCTATGGCCAGGCGTTGGCCAACACCCTGGCTGCGCTGGCTCACGGGGTGACCGTCGTGGACGCCTCCGCGGGTGGCCTGGGTGGCTGCCCCTACGCGAGGAGCGCCACCGGCAACCTGGCGACTGAGGATCTTGTCTGGGCCCTGGACGGATTGGGGATCCACACTGGTGTCGACCTCGAGGCGCTGGTGGAAACCAGCGACTGGATGGCTGGGCACCTCGGCCGGCCGTCGCCGTCCCGGGTCGTCAAGGCGCTGGCAGGCACGAAAGCCGGTGAGCATGCCTGAGCCAACGCCGCCCGAACCTCCGCCGACAGACCCGCCTGGGGCCGACGAGGCCTCGCCGCGGGGGGTGAAGGGCTGGCTGGTGCGCCGCGCCGAGGCGATGCTGCGCAAACCTCGTCGGGCCCTGCCCGCACTCACCGAGCCGGGTCAGTGCCAGGTCGTCCTTCAGTTGACAGGGGCCAACCCCGTGACGGTCATCACCGTCATCTCCGAGGCAACCGGGCTCGATTTCATGTCCGCCAGCAAGCAGGCGCAGGATGCGCCGGTGGTCGTCGTGTCGGGTATCAGTGAGGCCAGTGCCGAACGCGTGGTCGAGCGGTTGCAGCAGGCTGGTGCAAAGGCCGTTGTCGGAGAGCCGTACCGGCCCGAATGAGCGCTCAGCTGACTGCGGCGCCGGTGATTCGGTGGATCGAGAAGGTGTGCTCCACATTGGAGCCCTCAACGGAACCGTATGCTCGCCCACCCTCGATTCGCTTGGGATAGAACAGTATTCGCTTCGTTCGCCCATCGGCGTCGGCGTAACCGATCCAGACCCCGAGGCTGTCCGCGGACGCCTCGCGAAGGAGGGCAAGTGCGACTGCCGGCTCGGTGGAGGGCAGTCGCGGCCCGGGCTGAGACTGCGCGCGCTCGCGTTCGAACGCTGCGGACTCCTCCCCCGCGCGCAGGGCCGAGATGAGGGTCTCGGTCAGCTCGTCGTCGACGACCGACGTGATGCTCGGTGCGGGCGAACGGCGCGCCGGGGTGCGGTGGTGTGCGACTCGCGGTATCTGTACACCACCCTCGGTCGTCTCCGCGACCGGTGCAAAGCCGTTCTCACGCAGCATCTCCAGGACAACCAGAGTGTGCGCCTGCGAGACCACGACTGTCGGTGCGACCCGTCTGAGCTGCAGTGCGGCAAGCCCGCGATCGGCCAACATGGTGTCCAGCACCGTCGTGTCATCGCTGCGGATGTATGACAAGACCGTGCCCACGCGTGTCTGGCCGTGGCGGCGGGCGACATCACCCACCAGATACTCCAGCGGCTGGGGCACCGGCGTGCGGCTTGCGTCCTGCAACGCGGTGAGCACCTGGGCGGAGGACCATCCTGCGTCCAGGCCCCGGCGAACGCTCTGGGGGGAGAAACGGTAGACCGTTGCGCCGCCACGTGACTCGACATCGGCGACCAGGCGCATGAACTGCGCAAGGCTGCCTTCGAGCCGGCCCGGAGCGACCGCCGTCAGATCCGCCTGCAGGAGCACGTGCTCGACGGGTGAGGGTAGGTGGGTGTCGATCGCCTTCTCGGCGGCTATCGGGTCGGCCTTGGTCGCACACAGCAGGCGCCCAGCGGTGCTGAGGGCTCCCCGGCCGGTGATCCCGAGCCACTCGGCCTCGCGCAGGACCGCGGCGGTGACCGCCTCGATGATCTGGGCCCGGCGCAGCGGCCGGCGCCAGCGTATGCGCTCAGCCAGGGTGTCCAGGTCCGGTGCCTGTCCTTCGGGTAGTGCGGCCAGCTCGTTCAGCACGTCGCCTCGCAGCTGACGCATGGGCGGATAGACGACCTCCCCGCTCAGAGCGTTGATGGGGCTTGCCCCGCCGGCCGCAACCGTGCCCACCAGGTGCGGCGCACGACCCGAGATCAACCAGTCCTGGCTCAGCCGGACCCACCGGTGCGCAGAAGGCTTCTGCTGCCAGTCGTCATATCCCGGCGTGGGAGCCCACACGGGTTCCAGCGACCCGTCGTCGGCCAGCAAACCGGCGGCGTACGCAGTCTCGACGACGAACGCGGCATGAGCGGAGTCAACGTTGAGGATCGAGGCCAGACGTTTGAAGTCGCGAACGGAGAGGCCACCGGCGCGCAGGACCCGCGGTGGGCGGGGGCCCCAGTCTGTGGCGAGCTCGTCCACAAGGCCGAGGAGCTCGGATGCCTGACCTCCGGCTGCGTCATCCACCGAGGGCTGTTCGTGGGTCCTGACGGTCAGCTTCGGCGCGGCCAGCGCCGTCTCCCGGTGCAGCTTGCCTCGGCGCAGCCGCAAGGCGACCTCGCGGGGCAGGGCGACGTTTCCGCTGGACAGGGCGCTGAGCAGCTGATGAGACAGCAGCCAGGCCCCTGCCGCTGCCATCGGCCCACCGGGGGACAGAGTCCCGATCGGGGGTCCCCAGGTAAGCATGTCGAGGATGTTCCGGGCGCCAGCGGGCGCCGAGGCGATGACCTGGTCCAGTGCCTCAGCCGAGCCACACCACGAGGGGGTCGAACCGGGCAGCTCGGCGATGGCCGGTCCGAGACCGGCTGGATGGGGGCCGAGCACTTCGGAGACCGCTCGTACGACGTGCTGACCGTCCCCGCTGCGCCACAGCAGTGCGCGATCCCACAGCTCCTGGACGAATCCGTCCAGGGATCGGGCTGAGGTGCCGAGAAGCTCCGCCGACATGGCCAGATCGACCGGGTCTCCGCTGACGACAAGGGTCTCGAGGACCTGCAGATGGCCCCGGTCGAGCCCGTCCAAGGCCCGCTGAACACTGGCACGGGTGCTTGCACGAGCGGCCAGCGAGGTCAGGTCACTGGGCGCGGGCCGGGCAAGGTCGGGTCGACGGCGGACCAAGGCACGGAGCTGGCCATCACTTCGGCGGCGGACGTCGTCAGCGAGGCTCCTGACTGCGATGGCTGGTCGGGACGAAGAGGTAGACACACGTCATACGGTAGTTGGCCAGGGACCCTTGCCCGCAGGTCGGCTCATCGGTGCCAAGATAGCGGACACCCTCACCTCGTCCTCGCGGAGGAACTGTGCAGGCTCAGAAGCTCACGTCATACGGCTCTGGCGTATCCGATACTGCGCTGCTCGGCGACACGATCGGGGACAACCTGGCGCGCACGGTGATGCGCGTTCCGGACGCCGAGGCGCTGGTGGACCTGCCCAGTGGTCGCCGCTGGACGTACGCCGAGCTCGATGCCGACGTGACGGCGCTGGCTCTTGGCCTGCTGGCCGGGGGCATCGAGGCCGGTGACCGGATCGGCATCTGGTCGCCTAACTGTCCTGAGTGGACGCTGCTGCAGTACGCCACGGCCAAGGTCGGCGCGCTGCTGGTCAACGTCAACCCGGCCTACCGCAGCCACGAGCTCGCCTATGTCGTGGGGCAGTCGGGCATGCGGATGCTCGTCAGCGCGGTGATCCACAAGACCTCTGACTACCGGGCCATGATTGATGAGGTGCGGCCGCAGTGTCACAATCTGCGCGAAGTCGTCTACATCGGCGAGGAAAGCTGGGAGGAGCTGATCGCCGCAGGTTCGGCTGCCACGACCGATCAGCTGGCTGGGCGGATGGCGACACTCAGCCCTGACGACCCGATCAACATCCAGTACACCTCTGGCACGACGGGGTTCCCCAAAGGCGCCACGCTGAGCCACCACAACATCCTCAACAACGGTTACTTCGTCGGTGAGCTCATCAGCTACACCGAGCATGACCGGATCTGTCTTCCGGTGCCGTTCTACCACTGCTTCGGCATGGTCATGGGGTCCCTGGCCGCGGTCTCCCACGGGGCCTGCGCAGTGATCCCATCCCCTTCCTTTGACCCAGCCGCGGCTCTCAAAGCTGTGGAGCAGGAGCGCTGTACGAGTCTTTACGGTGTTCCCACGATGTTCATCGCGGAGCTGGGACTGCCCGATTTCGCCTCCTACGACTTGACGAGTCTGCGAACCGGGATCATGGCTGGCTCGCCTTGTCCCGTCGAGGTGATGAAGCGCGTCGTGGAACAGATGCATATGTCGGAGGTCGCCATCTCCTACGGCATGACCGAGACGTCACCGGTCTCGACGATGACCCGCATTGATGACGACCTTGCTCGTCGGACCGCAACCGTAGGAAGGGTGATGCCACATCTTGAGGTCAAGGTTGTCGACCCTGTGACCGGGCGCACCCTGGCCCACGGCGAGCCTGGGGAGCTGTGCACCCGGGGCTACAGCGTGATGCTCGGCTACTGGGAGCAGCCGGACAAGACCGCCGAGGCCATCGATGCCGCCCGCTGGATGCACACCGGCGACCTGGCGACCATGGACGACGGGGGTTACCTGTCGATCGTCGGCCGGATCAAGGACATGGTGATCCGCGGCGGGGAGAATGTCTATCCGCGAGAGATCGAGGAGTTCTTGTACGCCCACCCGGACATCGCTGATGTCCAGGTCATTGGCGTCCCCGACCCCAAGTACGGCGAGGAGCTGATGGCCTGGGTCGTGATGCGTCCGGGCGCGGAGCCATTGACGACAGAGGGTGTTCGCACCTTCTGTGAGGGTCGGCTCGCGCACTACAAGGTGCCCCGCTACGTACACGTCGTCGACGGGTTCCCCATGACTGTGACCGGCAAGATCCGGAAGATGGAGATGCGGGAAGACGCCGCGCGGATCCTCGGGCTGGCAGCGAAGAGCTCTTAGGCAACTCTCAGGGAGTTCTGCAATATCTCACGGGCTGCTGAGGGATCCTAAGAGGTAGCGAAAGGAACACCATGACGGATCAGCCTCCCGTACAGCCTCCCGTACAGCCTCCCTACCAGCCGTCCGGATACCCGGCGCAGGGTGGTCCGGCGACAGCGCCGATGCCGGCTGGGGCGGGCAACCCTGCAGCCACTCCGTCAGCCAAGTCCACCACGAACCTGTGGCACCAGAGCACGTCCACCCGTGGCGGGCGCTGGGCTATCGGCATAGCCGCCGCCGTCCTTGTCACGCTGATGCTCCTGAGCGTCGCAGTTGCCGGCCTGCTGGTTCTGCGTAACCACGACCGCGTCGCCTTGGTGGGGCAACCACAGAACGGCTACTCCCGGGGCCTGGGCAACGGCCGCGGTCCGGGCGGAAACGGATACCGCCCTCTGCAGCCGGGGAGTCCGGGGATGCGGGGCGGCGGGGTCCAGGGTCTGGGCGGGCTTGGAGGCCTTCTGGGGGGGACGGCCCTGCACGGCGACGTGACCGCCACCGTCAGCGGCTCGGTCCAGGCGCTGACATTCCAACGTGGGCAGGTCACTGCGCTCAGTGCCACCTCGATCACGCTCAAGAGCACGGACGGCTTCGTGGGCACCTACGGGCGCGCCGCCGCGACCAACACCCTGAGGGCGGCCCCGGTCATGGGTGGGCAGGCATTTGTCCTGGCTCGCGCCTCGGACAAGGTGGCGATCACGATCCTGGCGACGGCGGCCACTTCGGGGGTCGGGCCGAGCAGCTAGCCGGGCGCGCCGTATCGTCCTGATGTGAGCGTCCTCCCCAGCGGTGAGCAGTGGACCATCCGGCATGGTGACCAGGAAGTTGTTGTCGTCGAGGTGGGCGGCGGTTTGCGCACCTTCGCTTGCGGCGGGGGTGGCGTGGTGGCCGGCTACCCGCCGGACGCCCGCTGCCTGGCAGGACGCGGTCAGCTGCTGATGCCCTGGCCCAACCGGATCCGTGACGGCCGGTACACCTTTGCCGGCCAGGGCCACCAGCTCGCACTGACCGAGCCGGACCGCGGCAACGCGATCCATGGGCTGGTGCGCTGGGCCATCTGGTCGGTCCTGGAGCAGGCTGAGGACAGCGTCACCCTTGGATACCGGCTGCGTCCGCAGCAAGGTTGGGAGTGGAGCCTGGACCTGTCGGTCACCTACGCCCTGACCCCGACGGGTCTGGTCGTGACGCCTCGCGCCAGCAACGTCGGGACCGACGCCGCGCCGTTCGGCTTCGGTGCCCACCCGTATCTCAGCGTCGGTGAGGACCGCGTTGACGAGGTGGAGGTCTGCATCCCGGCTGCTGCCTATCTCGAGGTGGACGACCGCCTGCTGCCCCGGGGGCTGGCTGGGGTGGAAGGCACCGATCAGGACTTCCGCGAGCCCAGAGTGCTGGGTCAGATGGCTCTGGACACCGCGTTCAGCAACGTCGTTGCCGACACCGATGGCCGCTGGCGGGTCACCCTCGCCCACCCCCGGACCGGCCGAGCGGTGAGCCTCTGGGCCGACGCCAAGGCATACCAGTGGGTGCAGGTGTTCACGGGGGACTCACTGCCACTGAAGTCCCGGCGGGCCAGTGGCATCGCGGTGGAGCCGATGACCTGCCCGCCGAACTCCTTCAACTCCGGCGACGACCTGCTTGTCCTGGAGCCAGGTCAGGAGTTCGCGGCGCCCTGGGGGATCATGCCGGGCTGAGCTCCAGCGCCGGCGAGGTGATGCTGTTGGCCTGGTCGGGGCTGCGACGCTCGAGCGCGATGGCTCTGGGGGCCATCACCGCGCAACCGGTGATGAGCATCCCGATGAACTCGACGTTGAAGCGGGCGCCGAGCATCACCGCGGTCACCACCGGACCGGTGACAGCCGCCGGCTGGAAGGCACCAGCCATGACCGCGTTGTCGCGGCCCCTCAGGTGATCTGGGGACAGGTCGTTGGTGATCGCGGGCAGTCTCGGCTGGCCGTCGACGCGGGTGCTCGAACGGTTTGGGCCGGCAAGTCCGGTGGCTGGCCGAACGGTTTTGGCGGTAGCCGTTAGCCTTGGATCAGCGCAACGTGCGCCATCGCGCCGCACCCTCTTGTGGGGCGGGCGGCCGACATATGAGCAAGAGGTGGGCTGTGCCTACAGGCAAGGTCAAGTGGTACGACGCCGAGAAGGGTTTCGGCTTTCTCAGCGACGACGAGGGCGCTGACGTGTTCCTGCATGCGGACGCGTTGCCCGACGGCGTCGCCACCCTCAAGGGCGGCACCCGGGTGGAGTTCGGCGTCGTTCAGGGCAGGCGCGGGGCGCAGGCGCTGTCGGTACGAGTCCTGGACCCCATGCCGTCGATGTCTGCATCCGTCGCAGCCAAGAACCGCACCTCGCCTGAGGACCTGACTGTCATCGTGGAAGATGTCATCAAGCTCCTCGACAGCGTCTCCACCACGCTGCACCGCGGTAGGTACCCCGACAAGGCCACGGCGGCCAAGGTCGCCAAGGTTCTGCGTGGGATCGCCGGGCAGCTCGAGACGGGCGCCTGAGGCGTGGCGATCAAAGCGGACGTGATCCTGTTCGCGGCGTTGGACCAGGCTCGCGAGGCCGCCCAAGGCATTGCCGAGCCGGGGACGGTGGGCGAGCACCTTGGTGTGGTCATGGATGGCGAGCGGCTCGCAACCCACTACTTCGCCTGCACCGCGACGGGCTACCCAGGATGGCGCTGGGCGATCACCGTCGCGCGCGTGCCGCGCGCCAAGAAGGCAACGGTCTGCGAGACCAATCTTGTGCCGGGTGAGGGCTCGCTGCTCTCGCCGGCGTGGCTGCCATATGACCAACGCCTGGCACCAGGCGACCTCGGGGCAGGCGACGTTCTGCCCTACATCGAGGAGGACCAGCGCCTTGAGCTGACTCTTGAGGCCACCGGCGAGGAGGACATCGACGAGGCGCTGCAGTGGGAGCTTGGCCTCGGCCGCAGGCGGGTGCTGTCTGCAGAGGGTCGTGAGCAGGCCGCTGAACGCTGGTATCGCGGGGACGCGGGCCCCACCTCGCCGGTCGCCGAGAAGGCGACTGCACCCTGCTCATCGTGCGGCTTCTTCCTGCCCTTGGCGGGTGCGCTTCGTTCTTTTTTTGGCGTATGCGCCAACGCCTGGTCTCCCTCCGACGGTCACGTCGTCAGCCTTGACCATGGTTGCGGTGCGCACAGCGAGGTTGACCTGGTCCGCGAGGAGCCCAAGCCTGCCGAGGAACCTGTGCTCGACGAGCTCGCTTTCGATGTCGTCTGAGCCGTTAGTCAACAGCAGGGGTCGGCGGCGCTGCGGGCGCTCAGGCACAACCTGAGCACCGTCAGGTACCGCTGGTAGGGCCATTGCCCGGCCGTCGGGATCGGGCAGGCAGATGAGCGCCCGACGCGTTGCCCCGGCCGCGGCGTACATACAGCAGCGCGACCCCGCCGCCCAGAACTGCCGCGACGCAGGTCCACGGCCACCAGGTTCTGTCGCCCTGGTGCAGAGCCGGCACCAGCAGGCTGACCACCAGCGCAACGCTCCACAGTGCCATCCCGATCTCGATCATTCGCGCGGTGTCGCTGGCAAGGGGCTGCGGGTCTTGAGGGCTCACAGCGACCAGCCTATGGGCCCCGGGGATGCAAGGCTCACGACGATCTACGCTGAGCATCATGCTTTCGACCCTCGCTGCCGCCAAGACGGGCGCGCTCGACTCGTTCTTCCAGATCACGCAACGAGGATCCACGGTGTCACGGGAGGTCCGCGGAGGTCTCGCCACTTTCTTCACGATGGCCTACATTGTCGTGCTCAACCCCCTGATTATCGGCACCCAGGCCGACTCGACCGGTGCCTTCCTCGGTGGTGGGGGCCACCCCAACCTTGCGATGGTCGCGGCGGCGACGGCACTGGTAGCTGGCGTGATGACCTTGCTGATGGGCGTGGTGGCCAACTTTCCGCTCGCGCTCGCGACGGGGCTCGGCCTGAACGCGTTCGTGACCTTCGGCATCGCCAAGCTGCCGGGGATGACCTGGCCCGATGCCATGGGGCTGGTCGTGATCGAGGGCCTCATCATCACGGTCCTGGTACTGACCGGTTTCCGCAAGGCCGTTTTCCACGCCATCCCTTCGGCGCTCAAGACTGCCATCAGCGTCGGTATTGGCCTGTTCATCACCATCATCGGTCTGGTCGACTCCGGCGTCGTCCGCCGCCCGGCCGTCGGCCCGGTGCCGGTCGAGCTCGGGGTCGGTGGCTTTCTGGCCGGCTGGCCCACACTCGTGTTCGTCATTGGCCTTCTGTCGATCATCGTCATGCTGGTCAAGAAGGTGAAGGGCGCGATCCTCATCGGCATCATCGGCTCCACGGTGCTGGCCATCGTCATGGAGGCGGTGGTCGGGATCGGCGGCCAGAGCGACGCGACCGGAAAGCTGGTCAACCCCACCGGCTGGGCGCTGAACATTCCGAAGATCCCCTCGAAGGTCCTGGACGTGCCCGACTTCGGCCTGCTGGGGCGGTTCTCCCTGCTGGGCTCGTTCGCCAAGATTGGCGCAGTGTCGGTGATCCTGCTGGTCTTCACCCTGCTGCTTGCCGACTTCTTCGACACGATGGGCACGATGGTGGCAATCGGCACCGAGGCCGGCCTGCTCGACGAGGAAGGCAACCCGTTGGGCGCCCAGAAGATCCTCATCGTCGACTCGCTGGCGGCCGCCGCCGGCGGCGCCGCAGGGGTCAGCAGCAACACGGCATACGTCGAGTCGGCCGCGGGGGTCGGTGAGGGCGCGCGCACCGGTCTGGCTTCGGTGGTGACTGGTCTGTTGTTCCTGCTGGCCACGTTCTTGGCGCCACTGGTCTCGGTGGTCCCCTCCGAGGCAGCGACCCCGGCCCTGGTAGTGGTCGGCTTCCTGATGATGCAGCAGGTCAGGGGTATCGAATGGGACAACCTCGAGATCGCGATTCCGGCCTTCCTGACGATTGTCCTGATGCCGTTCACGTACTCGATCACCGCCGGTATCGGCGCGGGCTTCGTCGTGTACGTCCTGCTCAAGATCGTGCTGCGCAAGGCCTCGGCGGTTCACCCGCTGATGTGGGCCATCTCGGCCATGTTCGTTCTCTACTTCGCTATCGACCCGATCAAGAGCGTGCTCGGCGTCCGCTGAGACTTGGCTGCCAGGGCCGCCGAGCACAGGCCCCCGGCCAGCCCGTCCGGGCTGTGCTGTCTTGGCTCGCTCCAGGAAGATAGCTAGCGCTCCAGGAATAGTTAGCATGGGTAATGAGTTAGGCTAAGGAGGCCGGAAGGAACTCATGCCACTGATAACCCGAACCGCAACTTCGACGACTCCTGCAGCAACCAGAACTGTTCGAACCACCCAGAGCGCTCATCACCCGTCCCTTGCACACCTCGCCAATGACCTCCGCCTGGCGTGCATGCGAATCAGTCGACGGGTCCGATTTGAGAGCACCCAGCTGGTCGCGCCCCACCAGCTCAGCGTCATGGCGCGACTCGAGAAGAATGCACTGACTCCGCGCGAGCTCGCCGCGATCGAGTGCGTCAGCCCTCCGAGCATGACCCGCACGGTCGCTGGGCTGGTCGAGCGTGGGCTCGTCGCCCGCCAGGACGACCCGTTGGATGGCCGTCAGGTCTTCTTGTCGCTGACCGAGCAGGGGCTGTTGACGCTCAAGGCGACTCGGCGCAAACGAGATGCCTGGATGGCGACCAGGCTCAAGGGGATCAGCGCGGACGAACGCGAGGTGTTGGTCCGGGCCAGCGCGATCCTGACCCGGCTGGCCAGCGAATGAGCCCGACGTTCTCCTCCCTGAAGGTCTACAACTACCGCGTCTACGCCGCTGGCGCACTCATCTCCAACACGGGGACCTGGATGGCTCGGGTGGCACAGGACTGGCTGGTGCTGACCCAGCTGACCCCGCACTCATCCGTGGCCCTCGGGGTCGTGACGGGACTGCAGTTCGCCCCCCTGGCGCTCTTGGCGCCGGTCGCGGGGATGGTCACGGACCGTTTCCCCAAACGACGCATCCTGTTCGTCACTCAGAGCGCTATGGCCCTGACCTCGCTGCTCACAGGTGTCCTGGTGGTGACCGGTGCCATCCAGCTCTGGCACATCTTCGTGCTCGCCGTCGTCCAGGGAGTCGCGACGGCGATGGACAACCCAGCCCGTCAGACCTTCGTCTCGGAGATGGTGCCGTATGAGTCACTGAGCAACGCGGTCGGCCTCAACAGTGCGTCCTTCAACGCGGCCCGTCTTATCGGTCCGGGGGTCGCGGGTCTGGTCATCGCCGCCTTCCACACCGGTCCGGCCTTCTTCGTCAACACGTTCAGCTTCGTTGCGGTCCTGTTCGCGCTGATCAGGATGCGGCCCGGCGAGCTGCGCATCACACCGCGGCACCGCGGGAAGGGACAGATCCGCGAGGGGCTCCGCTATGTGCGCGGTCGTCCCGACATCATCTTGATCATGGCCCTGGTGTTCGTCCTGGGCACCTTCGGGATGAACTTCCAGATGACTACCGCACTGATGGCAACTGTCGTGTTCCATAAGGGAGCCGGTGGGTACGGGCTTCTGGGCTCCATCATGGCCATCGGGTCGCTGTCCGCGGCCCTGCTCTCGGCGCGCCGCCCGAACCCTCGCCTGCGCGTGTTCCTGGTTCCCTTCGCCGCGTTTGCCGTGGCCTCGGCGGCCGCTGCGCTGGCCCCTTCATATGACGTGTTTGCGGTTCTGCTCATCCCGGTCGGGCTCACCGCACTGACGGTCCTCACGACGGCGAACTCCATGGTCCAGCTCAGTGTCGACCCCGCGATGCGTGGCCGCGTCATGGCGCTCTACATGGCGGTATTCATGGGTGGCACCCCGCTGGGCTCACCACTGATCGGGTGGATCGGCTCGGCGTGGGGACCTCGCTGGACCATCTTGGTGGGCAGCATCGCCACGGCTCTGGCGGTGCTGGCTGCCATGGCGTATCTCGTGCGTAGCGAGAACATGCATCTGACCTACGACCGAGGGCAACGGCCCCGGTTGGGTGTCACCCGCGGTGAGGTCAGCGAGCCAGTGCCGGAGGTGGTCAACTCATGACACCCAGATTTCGCCGGGTCATCGTTCTCGTCGCGTTGGCTGCGATGTTGGCGGCGGTCCTGGTGGGACAGTTGGCGCACTGAGAGCTAGACCCCTCCCGGGGCTTTCCCTGTTCGGCCGATGGTGCTGGCTGGGGGGCATCGAAAGCTGATCCGCATCCGGGGCCAGAGCAGTGGGCCACCCGTTGACCCGAGGGTGACGGCCACCTGGTGCTGGTGACCTCTTGGGCGTGTGCGGCAGGCGACCTTCATGAAAGCTCCCTGCGGGCACCGCCGGCATGGTCGTGGTGCCTCGCGGCGCGACCTCGGTCCCGCCGTGAATCAAGACACCGCACGCGCCCCCCGGTCTTGCGGCGTGTCCGCAGTGCGGGGGGCGCCGCCGTGGCCAGCTGATGGTCGTCCCTGATCAGCGACATGCCCGAACCGGGGGTGTCAGGGAGGGGCTCAGCCCTCAGCAGGGGACCGGCGGGGTGGCCGAGGCAGTGCTGGTCGGTGACGGCGTGGCCAGGCAGGGGGTGGGTAGACACGTTGGCACGGAGGTGGCCGAAGCAGTGCTGGTCGAGGGGGTCGGCGCCGCGGTGCTCGTGGGTGTGGGGATGGGTACGCACGGCGAGGCAGTGTCCGTCGGTGCCGAGGTGCTTGGCGGGGCGGTGGCACTGGTGGGAGCGGCAGTGCCCGTCGGTGCAGAGGTAATTGTCGAGGAGGTAGCGCTGGTGGCAGCGGGCGTGCTCTGGGCCGGTGTCGTCGTTCCGGGCTGGGTACTGCCCGGCTGTGGACGTGCGGTCGTTGCGGGGCTGAGCGCCGCCTTCGCAGCACTCGCCCGGGTGGCGGCTCGTGCGGCAGATGCGGGCTTGGCGGGCTTGGCGGGCTTGGCGGGCTGTCGCGAAGTCCTCGATGCGGAGGGTGCGGGGGTCAGGTCGGAGGCCGGCAGGGCGCGCACTCCCTGGCGGTACGCGTCGGCGATGGCAGTCACCATCTGGACGTAGGCGTCCGAATCGTTGTAGCGCAGGATCGCCGCGCTCAGGTCGCCCGGGCGGCTGAGATCACCGTGGCCGGAGCAGAGGTAGATCGCGGCTGCCGTCGCGGCATCGGCGATGTCCTGGGGGTTCTTGACTCCGCTACCGTCGACGTCGACGCCCACAACGCGCCACGTGCTGGGAAGGAACTGCATCGGACCCACGGCGCGGTCGTAGCTGGTGTCCCCGTCCAGCAGGCCATGGTCGGTGTCGGTGATCAGTGCCGTCCCGTTCGAACCGTCCAGCCGGATCCCGATGATGCCCGGCCGGGCTACGCCGGCCGAGTCCAGCTGATTGCCCCCGAAGCGGGCATGATCGCTCTCGACTCGTCCGATGGCGGCCAGCAGTGCCCAGTCGATGTGGCAGGAAGGGTCCGCCGAGCCGACCAACGAGGCGGCCTTGCGATAGCCATCCAGGGCCCGGACAGGGATCCCCACGCTGTCGAGGGTGACCAGTGACGAGCTGCCGGGGACGGTGCCCGCCGGCAGCATCGATACCAGGGGCCTGTTGGATGCAGGTGTTTCGGGGATCAGTGCCCTGGCTGCGCGCACAGGCGAGGAGTCGGCCAAGTCCTGCGGCGAGCCGGGTAAGGTCAGCGCGACGCTGGGTACAACGATGGCAGCAGCGTTGCTCGACGCGGGGCTCATCCCGATGTCTCCTGCCGGGGCCGCAGAGGCGGGCAGGATGATTCCGCCACCGATCAGAGCGACAGCAGGGATCGCTGACCAGATCTTACGAAAAGGCAACCTGATGGTGCGCACTTCACTGCTTTTGGGCATGCCTCTCCTATGTCAAACCCTTCGGTTTGACCCCTACCTGCCGTTGATGTGCACCGATCCGAACCTTGGTGCATCGACCAGACCTCGAGGTCAAACCTAGGCAGGCCGCGGGTCGCGGGCTACCCATCCGTGGGTACAAATGAGTTACACAACGGAGGTGCTTGTGGGTAGCCAGTACCTACACCTTCACGAGATCCGATCGGTCCAGCATGCGACGTGGTTCGCTCGTAAGAGGTGCTCGTGCTGCTGTCCTGCGCAAGGGTCGGATGAGCGGGCGGCAGCTCGGGAACACAGAGGTCGAGACGATGGCTGATCAGGGCCCCTGACATGGGCTGGATGGGTCGCGAAGGCCGGATGGTGGCCTGTACGTCAGCGTCAGACCCCAGGTTCGGGCCGTCCGTAGCCTCCGCGCCAGCGACCCCGAGCTGCGGGGCGGGTACGGCCAGATCATCCTGGTCGCCTGCGGCGCAGGGGGCAACGCCATGCCAACGGTGGACCGCTGGGTCGCGCGCGCCACCTCCAGATGACCGTGGGCAGCTCGGGTCCCACCGCGACCCCACGCGGGCGGCGCCGTACGACCGTGTCGCTGACCTGGCAGCGGTCAGCAGGGCTATCAACGGCGGGCGGGGCGCAACGTGGGGTTCACCTGGGCCGCCACTGACCCGCCCTAGGTCGGGGCCAGGGCTGCACCGGCCGTGAGCACCGTTGTCGGGTCCACGAGCGTGAGCTTCGTCGGTGACGCGACCCTGGCCCGATACGTCCGCACCGTCGGGGGGCAGCCAGTCACGGCGGCCGACGGCGCCCTGGTGGCCACGCCCCACGTGCTCGTGCCGTACTGCCCGGTCAGCGCGGACCGTTCCGACATCGACGTCAACGCAAACCCCTGGATGGACACCAAGACGCTGGGATCTGCTCGCGTCGTGCTTCCCCGGGGAGGCAAACGCGTTGTGGGCACCTGGTCGCGGCCGTCCAGCAGCGCGCCGGCAACCTTTACCGACGCTGCTGGAAACCCGCTGCTGCTGGCTCCGGGCACGACGTTCGCGGCGCTGGGACGCCCCGGCGCACCGGCCCTGTTCAGCTGGTCAGGCCGACGACGTACTCGATGCTCGAGATAAGTCTCGAGATGTCCTCGGGGTCGACGGCCGGGAACATCCCGACGCGCAGCTGGTTGCGCCCCAGCTTGCGGTAAGGCTCAACGTCGACGACTCCGTTGGCGCGGAGCACGGCGGCCACCGATGCAGCGTCGACCTCGTCGGTGAAGTCGATCGTCCCGACCACCAGCGAGCGCGCAGAGGGGTCAGCGACGAAGGGCGAGGTGTACGCCGTCGCCTCGGCCCACGCATACAGCCGGCTCGAGCTGTCTGTGGTGCGTTTCACAGCCCAGTCCAGACCGCCCTGGTCATTGATCCATCCGATCTGGTTGGCAAGCAACGCCAGCGTCGAGACCGCGGGGGTGTTGTAGGTCTGGTTCAGCCGTGAGTTGCTGATCGCTGTCGGCAGGCTGAAGAAGTCCGGCACCCACCGGCCCGAGGCCGCGATCTCCTCGACCCGAGCCAGCGCTGCCGGGGAGAAGGCTGCGATCCAGAGGCCGCCGTCGGACGCGAAGCATTTCTGCGGGCCGAAGTAGTAGACGTCGGCCTCGGTGACGTCCAGGGGCAGCCCACCGGCGCCCGAGGTGGCGTCGACGAGCACCAGCGCGCCTGCGTCGGCGCCCTGGACCCGGTTCACCGGTGCCATGACCCCGGTTGAGGTCTCGTTCTGCGCCCAGGCGTAGACGTCGACGCCGGCTTGGGCGCTGGGCGTGGGCAGGGTGCCCGCCTCACCCTTGATGATCGTGGAGTCGCCCAGGAACGGGGCCTTCTGGGTGACCGAGGCAAACTTGGCCGAGAACTCGCCGAACGCCAGGTGCTGGGCGTGCTCTTTGACCAGACCGAAGGCGGCTATGTCCCAGAACGCGGTCGAGCCTCCATTGCCGAGAATGATCTCGTAGCCCTCGGGCAGGCTGAACAGGTCGGCGAGCCCGTCGCGGACCTGTCCGACCAGGTTCCTGACCGGTGCCTGACGATGAGACGTACCAAGGACCGTCCCCCCGATGGAGGCCAGATAGTCGACCTGGGCGGGACGGACCTTGCTCGGCCCACAGCCGAAACGGCCGTCCCGGGGCAGAAGCTCGGCAGGAATGGTCACACGGGCGGCGTCAGCCAAGAGAAGTCACCTCGGGGTATAGGGCGGGCAGTCAACGATCACCAGTCACAGTGCGAGCCGATGAGACGGCTTCCTCCCAGCCCACCACATCCTCTGGACCTCGCGATGCCTCGCCCACATAGCGGGCAGATGGGCGGATGAGGCGACCAGTCTTCTTCTGCTCGAGAATGTGGGCAGACCACCCGGCGGTGCGCGCGCAGGTGAACATCGGCGTGAACATTGCCGAGGGCACCTCGGCGAAGTCGAGCAGGACAGCCGCCCAGAACTCCACGTTGGTGGCTAGGACCCGGTCGGGGCGTCGGGCCTGGAGCTCTGCGAGGGCGGCCGACTCCAGTGCGGCGGCAACGGCGAAGCGCGGTGCTTTCAGGCGCTCGCACGTGGCCCGCAGCACCCGCGCACGTGGGTCCTGCGCGCGATACACGCGGTGACCGAACCCCATCAGGCGCTCGCCCCTGTCGAGCACACCCCTGACATATGCCGTGGCGTCGCCGCTGCGTTCGACCCCCTCGATCATGTGCAGGACCCGCGAGGGCGCTCCTCCGTGCAGGGGACCGCTGATGGCGCCCACCGCGCCGGACAGGCAGGCTGCGACGTCGGCCCCGGTCGAGGCGATGACGCGCGCCGTGAACGTCGACGCGTTCATGCCGTGCTCGGCCGCGGACACCCAGTAGGCGTCGACCGCCTCGACGTGACGGGGGTCGGGCTCGCCGCGCCAACGGATCATGAACCGCTCGACGATGGAGTGCGCCTTGTCGACCTCACGCTGAGGCACCATGGGCCGGTCCTGGCCGCGGGCGGACTGGGCGATGAACGACAGCGCCATCACCGAGGCCCGGGCCAGATCGTCGCGGACCTGGTCGGCCCCGATGTCCAGCATCGGGGCGAAGCCCCAGACCGGTGCGAGCTGAGCCAGGGCGCTCTGGACGTCAACGCGTACGTCACCGGTGTGAACCGGCAGCGGGAACGGCTCGGCGGGCGGCAGTCCGGGGTTGAACTTGTTGTCGACGAGCAGGCCCCAGACGTGACCGTAGGGGACCCGCCCGACCAGGTCGTTGATGTCGACGCCGCGGTAGCGCAGTGCGCCACCCTCTTTGTCAGGTTCGGCAATCTTCGACTCGAAGGCGATGACGCCCTCGAGGCCTGGCCTGAAATCGGTGTCGCTCATCCGTGCACCCTCCGTCGGGCCGGCGTCGTGGTCCGGCCGCAAGCCATTGTCCATCCTTGCGACGACTTTTGTGGTCCCACAACGCCCAGTGCGGAATTTCTACCTTGACATCCCCAAGCACATCGCGCCTAGAGCTGCCCCTGGTGTTCACCGCAAGCGGCGTATTGCCTTGAGGCGACTGACTTTCGGGCGCTGCTCGACGGTGGTCCGGATGCGCTTGGTCAGGTCGTAGCCCTCGATCAGCAAAGCTAAAGGCGTGTCCACGGTCGGGTGACTCGCGATCGGCTGGTCGCCGTTGAACACAATCCACACCTGTTGGTCGCCCTTCCACACGAGCATCGCCGAGCCGTCCAACAGCCCTTCTGCATGGGTGAGGGCCTGCTTTCGGGCGTTGAGCCGCCCGAGCTGGCGCTGGGCGAACTGCTTGGCCGGCTCCTTCCCGTGCTTGATCGCCTCGTAGGCAACGGGGCCGTACTTCACGCCGAGCTTGACCACTGTGGCCAGTGACTTCTTCCTGCCCGCCATGAGACCTCCCTCTTGGGTGTTCGCAGGCTCAATCTAATCTCGTGCCATGAGCGATGCGCTGCGCAGGGAGTACCACGGCGAGGGTCTGACCGAGTCGGAGCTGGCGTCCACTGCGTGGGAGCAGGCGCGAGTCTGGGTCGATGACGCGGTCTATCGCTCGGTGGAGCGGGACGACGTCCCGGAGCCGTTGGCCATGTCCTTGGCCACGATCGACGCGACCGGGCGACCGGATGTCCGGACCGTGCTCATGCGCTTCTTCGACCCCACCGGCCCAGGCTTCGTCTCGAACCTCGAGTCGGCCAAGGGCGAACAGATTGCCCGCAATCCGGCAGTGGCCGCGGCACTGGTCTGGGCGGGGATGTACCGGGCCATCCGCTTTCGGGGGACGGCCCGCCAGCTCGGCCGGGACGAGGTCGAGCACTACTTCGGCGAGCGCCCGTGGGGCTCGCGGATCAGCGCCTGGGCGTCGCGGCAGTCCCAGGTCGTCCAAAGCCGGTCCGGCCTCGAAGAGGCCTACCAGCGGTATGCCGCGCAGTGGCCCGATCGGGGCGGGCGCACCGATGTCCCCGTCCCCGCGTTCTGGGGCGGCTTCCGGATCACCTGCGACGAGGTGGAGTTCTGGGCGGGCCGGACCAACCGGCTGCACGACCGGCTGGTCTTCGTCCGCGTCGGCGATGGGGGGCTCGACGACGCCGGCGCCTGGCGAGTAGAAAGACGGCAACCGTGAGCGACCCCGCGGCCTCAGCCGGGCTCTCCCTTGCCCAGCGTCGTCTCCAGGCGGCACCCGGTCTCCAGCGCAGCCTGATGGGCAGACGCCCGGTGTCGCCACGGGACGAGCTGGTCAGCATCGTCGCCGAGCTAGACCGCGCCGAAGACGGGACTGACCCCATGTGGGATCGCTACGGTGAGGGCGGTCCCGTTGCCGCCCTGGAGAACCAGGTCGCCGCGTTGCTCGGCAAGGACGCTGCGGTGATGTTCCCCAGTGGCACCATGGCCCAGCAGTCGGCGCTACGGGTCTGGAGCGATCGGCAGGGTAGCCGGCGCACTGCCATACCGGGGTTGTCGCATCTGCTGCACCACGAACAGGACGGGCCCAGGCTGCTCAACGACTTCCAGTGGGCATTGTTGACGCCCGGGGTAGGCACCGGCGATGTCGTCCCGACTGCCGACCACCTGGCGGCAATCCCGGGCGAGCTGGGTGCGGCTCTGCTGGAGCTGCCGCTGCGTGACGGCGGCTACCTGCTGCCCTCGTGGGATCAGCTCGAGGCCTTCTCCCTTGCCTGCAGCGACCGCGGTGTGCCGCTGCATCTCGACGGTGCGCGGATCTGGGAGTCCGGCCCCTTCCTGGGGCACACCCCAGCGCAGATCTCGGCTCTGGCCGACACCGTCTATGTCTCTTTCTACAAGGGCCTTGGAGGGCTGGCGGGGGCTGTGGTCGCCGGACCTGAGGAGGTCATCTCCGAGGTGCGGCTGTGGCGCAGCCGTCACGGTGGCACGTTGTGGACCATGTTGCCGTACGCCGTGTCCGCCCTGCGCGGGCTTCGCGACGAGATGCTTCGGATGGCCGAGTATCACCAGCGAGCGCTCGAGATGGCAGAACTGCTGGCCGCCAAGGGGATCCGCACGTTTCCCGAGAGCCCGCACTGTAACGCCTTGCGCATCTTCGTCCAGGCACCCGGGAACGTCGTCACCGAGCGGGTCATCACCGTGATGGAAGGCGAGCACCTGGCGGTCACCTCGCCGTGGAGGCACTCCCACGATGTCCCGGGTTGGTCGTGGACCGAGCTCGTGGTGGGCCCGGCGACCATGGACTGGTCCGCCGGCCGCGCGGCCGACCTGCTCGCCCGCGTCGTTCTCGGCTGATCACCGCCGGCAGGGCCAGCGGGTGGAACCGCCCGGGGGGTTGGAACAGCCCGTGAGGTCTGAGGTTCCAGGGTGCGTTGGACGGGTCGCACATCCTCACGGGCTGCGGTGCCTGCATGAGATTGCTGTCACCGGACTTCATCCGGATGCCGACGCCCCCTGGGGGTCGGCAACGGCCGGCTAGTGCCCAGCCACCTCACACGTCCGTTGGTTATTCACTCTGCGGACCACCTCCTTTCATATGCATCCACCACGGTAGGTCGCGAGGTCGGCGCTCGCAACGTCTTTGCCAAGTTCACGGAGCAGATGCCAGCATTTCCATCCCCGGCCGCCATCTTGGCCGTGTTGCCGTCGGCCCTGGTCGGACGAGCCGGTCGCGGGGCTCCGGCCAGGGCCGAGCACGATGCGCAGCGGCTGGTTGTTCCGCGGCGCCAACGCGGGCAGGTGGTCGACCGCCTTGACCGGATCGTCACTGACCGGCTCATCGGTGCGCGTGTTCGCGCTACGGGCACCGCCGCGCAGCAGGTCCTGGGCATCCCGGGATCAAGCGAGCTGGTTGGCGCGGGCTCGAGGTCGCTGAGGTCTGCCCGTGGGGCGTGCGGCTCAGGGCGCCGTCCCCGACGTGCTCAGCTCACCCCGAAGGACCGGAATGGCGACTACTAGTTGACGGTTCAACCAAATATGAGCGTCTCTGCAAGCTCATCTCGAGCGAACTGCGCCGGCGTCCACGCCGACCCACACAGCCTCGGCCTGGGCCAGCAGGCGCCCGTCGGCGCCATACAGACAAGTCCCGCTGTAGTACTTGCGGCCATCCTGCCCGCGTGGCCAGGCCATCACCACATGCGGCGCACCGACCCTGGGCAGGTCACGGACCTGTGCCGTCATCGTCCCGAGCACCAGCTCACGTCCGGCGACACCGCAGGCCCAGGCACCCGGGCAGTCCAAGGCAGCCCAGACCAGCTCGGGAGCCGACTCACGCGGGGTCCAGGCGGCCGCCCGGGCCGTGGTGTGCCCGGCGAGGCGGCCGGTGTGCAGGCACAGTGCGTCGCCGGGGTCGCGCCCGGTCCCACAGACGAAGCAGGTGGGGAACGGATGGGAGAGCAGGCCCTCGTAGGCCGGTCCGGCTGCTACGGCCTGCGCGTGGGTCACCGGCGACGGGATCTCGGTCTCGTCCATCGGCTCCGCCGCAAAGGCCTGGGCCACCAGGATCTCGCCGTCCCAGACCTCCACCGTGCCGTCGTCACCGCGGGAGATCGCCATCTCGGTGTCCAGCGGCGGGGGGGTGCGCAGGCGAACGGTGACCGCACCACCGTCCTGGGCCCCGTCGACGAGCTGGGCCAGGTGACCGCTCGTCCAGCCGCCGTTGCCGGAATTGGGCGGACCGCAGAACCGTGCCGGGACGACAAAAGACTCGCTCATGTGCCAAACGCTAGTCGCTGGCGCCGAACTGGGCGGTCCGTGCACCATCGTTCTGAGTGCCCATCAGTGAGAGGCTAGGTCCGTGACCGACTTGATTGACACCACGGAGATGTACCTGCGGACCATCTACGAGCTTGAGGAAGAGGGCATCGTCCCTCTGCGGGCTCGCATCGCCGAACGTCTGGGCCACTCTGGTCCCACCGTCTCGCAGACGGTGGCCCGGATGGAACGCGACGGTCTGCTCGCGCTGGCCGGCGACCGGCACCTTGAGCTGTCCGCCGAGGGGCGCCAGAGGGCGGTGCGGGTCATGCGCAAGCACCGGCTGGCCGAACGGCTGCTGGTCGATGTCCTGGACCTCGAATGGGAGTACGTCCACGATGAGGCCTGCCGCTGGGAGCACGTCGTCAGCGAGCGCGTCGAGCGCAAGATCCTGGCGTTGCTGGGCGAACATCGGGAGAGTCCCTATGGCAACCCGATCCCGGGTCTGGATGAGCTGGGGGAGCCGCTCAACGAGGACTTTCGCCTGGGGGTGAGCAACCTGGTCGAGCTGGTCGCCCAAGGGGCCGAACTCGCGACGGTGCGCCGGATAGGCGAGCCGGCCCAGGTCGACCCCGAGGCTCTCAACCTGTTGACTCAGGCTGGTCTGATGCCAGGGCGACAGGTTCACCTTCGCCGGGAGGGTGACTGGATCGTTGTCTTGCGGGACGGGGCTGAGGAGGCAAAGGCGGTCTCGCTTCCCGAAGACGTCGCCCTGCACGTTTTTGCCGACACCCCGGCCGCAGAGGCTGGGGGCTGACTGCGCAAGCCCTCTTGGCCGGTCGCAGCCGAGCTCCACGACAACCCCCCCAGGGAGGGCTTGCTCGGGGTCAGGGTTGAGGCGCCGGTCTGCTCAGCGACCTCTTTGCCCTCAGGGGCAGCCCCCTGCCCGGGCCCCGGGCCGCGCGGGCGTTTATCGGGTCTGCCGGCCAACGGCTCTGTGAAGGCAGCGGGTACGTCGGTTGCGTCCACCGTCTTTCAGGTCTGCCATCGGGCAGATCGCGCCAGGCCGCGGCGACCTTTGGCAGCGCAACGCCGGCCCCGGCCGCTGGTTCCTGGTTGGCTGTTTAGGGTCCTGCAACGCAGATGTGACATGTCGCCGCAGCGTGTGTATGGTCGTCGGGCTTCGTCATTCTGGGCGCAGTACTTGATGCGGTTCGCCTAACCCTGTCGCCGCATTCAAGGCTCTCAACATCCGCTTGGCAGGAGCGGGGGACCCACATCTGGGGCGTCGTGAGATGCTCCTTGGGGTGAAGCCCTCCCGGGGGTGGACGACTTGGGTCGATCTGCCGGCGTGAAGGCCGGATGCAATCTCCCATCCGAACCCAGAACTCCCGACATGGTGAGAAGATTCACGCAATCGCAACAGGCCGCGAAC